>ENA-OZMA01000002-OZMA01000002.1-human-gut-metagenome-genome-assembly--contig:-NODE-2-length-45112-cov-8.557183_pt1 | contig 45112 bp, 37 predicted proteins | sample MGYA00244186_ERZ653807 | MGnify/ENA primary metagenome ERZ653807 (study PRJEB26926, sample SAMN06164404) | human gut metagenome | biome: ENVO:00009003; feature: ENVO:2100002; material: ENVO:00002003...
AAAGACATCTGGACAGGCAAATAAGAAAGCGGTACCAGGTCGAAAGAAATCGGTAGGCAAAAAGGAAGGCAAACAGAAAGCTGGCACAGCAGGTGTAAATGAGTATTTACGCTTCAACGATTCAGCAGTGGATGTAGTATCTCCTGTCAGCCGTATCAGCCGCACTGCTTCCCATGCGGTGACCGGTACGCTTGCTGGCCGTGTACACCATGAAATTGCGGAAAACGAGGATGACAACGTGGGTGTACAGGCGGCGCATCAGAGCGAAGAATTTGCGGAAGGCGCTGCACGGACTGTCAGTAATGTCCGGTACGGTCATAAGCTGAAAGCCTACCAGAAAGCAGCCCGGCTTGACCGGAAAGCAGACAAGGCAAATGTGGAAGCCCTTTATCAACAGGCTGTAACGGATAACCCGGAGATTGCATCCAATCCTATTTCCCGTTGGAAGCAGCGTCAGGAAATTAAGAAACAATATTATGCAGCAAAAGCTGCTCAGGGGGCTGCCTCTGGTTCTAAGGCTGCCAGTGGTGCGGCAAAAGGCACCGAAAAGACTGCTCAGGGAGCGAAAACACTGCTGGAACGGCTCAAAGAATTTGCTGTCCGGCATACCCATGCCATGATAATTATGCTGGTATTTGCTTTGCTTTTTCTGATGGTTTCCGGGGCGTTTTCCTCCTGTTCTGCCATGGTTCAGGGCGGTACTGGCTCTTTGCTGGGTACTTCCTTCACTGCTACGGATGAAGACATTACCGGAACCAATGAGGACTATAAGGCACTGGAAGCCGCACTGAAAAATGAGATCGACAATATCGAATCTACGCATCCCGGTTATGATGAATATCGGTATCAGCTGGATGAGATCAACCACAATCCTTATGAGCTGACTGCCTACCTGACAGTTCTGTTTGAGGATTATACCAGAGCGGAAGTCCAGGAAACCTTACAGGAACTGTTTGACCGTCAGTATACGCTCACACTTGAGGAAAAAGTGGAGGTGCGTACACGCACGGAGACACGCACCCATACAGTGACCGATCCGGAAACCGGTGAAACCTCGGAAGAAGAATATGAGGTTGAGGTGGAATACAACTACTATATTCTCAATGTCACACTTAGAAACAATGGGCTGGGGACGGCAATCGCTGCGTCAGGACTGACGGAGGATCAGCAGGAACGATATAACATCCTGTTGCAGACCCAGGGCAACCGTCCCTATCTGTTTGAGGATGATATTTATGCCACGCCTACCGGCCCTTATACAGACTACGATATTCCGGGAGAAGCTCTGACCGATGAAAAATTCGCCAATATGATTCACGAGGCAGAAAAGTATCTTGGATTTCCTTATGTTTGGGGCGGAAGTTCACCCAGCACCAGCTTTGATTGTTCTGGTTTTGTCTGCTGGGTAATCAACAACTGCGGCAATGGCTGGAATGTTGGCAGAACCACAGCAAACGGCCTTATGGGTTCCTGTGATATTATTCCCGCCAGTGAGGCACAGCCCGGTGATTTAATCTTCTTCCAGGGGACGTATGATACTGCCGGTGCCAGCCATGTGGGAATTTATGTGGGCGGCGGGATGATGATCCACTGCGGAAATCCGATCTCTTATGCTTCGATAGAAACAAGTTACTGGCAATCTCATTTTTATGCGTATGGACGCATTCGTTGAGGAGGTATGTGAATGAGTGCAAAATTGGATCGAATCGGCGAAGAACGGGATAAAGCTCTTCGCAGGCGGGACGAATGGGATGCCCGCTATAAGGAACTGGATAAACGGTATCGGGAACAGGAAAACACGGAGATTCATGACCTGGTTCATGCGTTTAACCTGACTCCGGAACAGTTGGGACAGCTGCTGCGCCAGACCGCGCAGTCCCTTCCCTCTCCGGAAGCAGTGAATCAGGTGGTAAAGGAGGATGCCACGGATGAAGATTAAAAAGTTTTTCGCGCTGCTTTTGGCTATGACCTTTTGTATGGGTGTATTTTCGGTAAACGCCTACGCTTATGTGGATGAAAGCGCTGCGGCAGAATCGCAGCCAGTTCAGGAAGAACCAGTGCCGGAGAAAACTCCTGAGCCGGAGTCAGCGGAGGAACCCATGGAAGCTCTGACGCCGGATGGCAATCTGACGATTGTGGACGACAACGGCAGCCCGACAGGTGCTGGAAAGCAGTTCATCACATTGGTGAGCAAGGACGGCAATTATTTTTACCTGATTATTGACCGTGACGATGAAGGAGAACAGACCGTCCACTTCCTCAATCAGGTGGATGAAGCCGATCTTCTCAGTCTGATGGATGAGGATGCGGCGGCACAGTATCAGGAAAGTCTGAAAGTTGAAACAGAACCGGAGACTCCTGAGACAGCTGCACCGGAACCTGAGCCGGAACCGGTAGAGGAACCAGAAGAAAAATCCACGAATATGCTTCCGATTATTGTGCTGCTTGCGGCAGTGCTGGCTGGTGGCGGTGGATTCCTGTTTCTCCAGATGAAGAAAAAGAAGCAGGCCGAACAGACAAAGCCTGATCCGGACGCGGATTATACCGAAGACGAGGATGATGATTTTGAGTTGCCGGATGAGGACGATGTGACTGACGGTGAAGAAATTGACTCTGAGGATGAGCCAGAGGATGACAACGAGGAACAGATGTAGTCCAGCGTAGCTTATATTTCCTCGGATGGGTAGCTTGTGGGCTACCCTAACATAAAAACGAAAAAGGAGTGAATTGCCCATGCTCAAACTTGTGGTTTGTGAAAAGCCTTCAGTCGCTCAGAGTATCTCGAAAGTGCTGGGAGCAACAAAGCGCGGCGATGGCTTTCTGGAAGGCGGCGATTATATTGTCAGCTGGTGTGTCGGTCATTTGGTAGAACTGGCGCAGCCGGAAAGCTATGAAGAACGCTATGCCAAATGGCGAAAGGAAGACCTGCCGATTCTGCCCCATTCCTGGAAATACCAGGTGACAGCGGCAACGAAAAAACAATTTTCCGTTTTAAAGAAGCTGATGTTACGCCCGGATGTGGAGAGTCTGGTCTGCGCAACAGATGCGGGGCGCGAAGGTGAATTGATCTTCCGTCTGGTCTATCATCAGTGCGGATGCAAAAAGCCCTTTGAACGCCTTTGGATTTCTTCTATGGAGGACAGCGCAATCAAAGAGGGCTTTTCCCGTCTGAAGAACGGCGAGGAATACGACGCGCTCTTTGCTTCCGCATTGTGCAGGGCAAAGGCTGACTGGTTAATCGGTATCAATGCCACCCGCCTTTTCTCTGTCCTTTACAATCATACCTTGAACGTGGGACGCGTACAGACCCCGACCTTAAAAATGCTTGTTGACCGGGACGCAGCGATTACCACATTTAAGAAAGAAAAATACTACCATGTGCGCCTTGTCTTATCCGGCGCGGAAGCTGCAAGCGAAAAACTATCTGACCGTTCCGAAGCTGACAAGCTGAAAGCTGCTTGCGAAGTGTCAAAAGCAGTCTGTGCTTCCCTTGTGAAAGAGAAAAAGACCGCAGCCCCGCCGAAGCTCTTTGACCTTACTTCTTTACAGAGGGAAGCAAACCGCCTGTTCGGTTATACCGCAAAGCAGACCCTTGACCTTGCACAATCTCTGTATGAAAAAAGACTTCTTACTTATCCGAGAACAGACAGCGCATTTCTGACCGACGACATGAGCGACACAGCGGCGGGCATTATCAAGCTGCTTTGTGGGAAATTTTCTTTTATGGCGGGAAAAGACTTCACGCCGGAGCTTGGAAAGGTGCTGAACAGTAAAAAGGTATCAGACCACCATGCCATTATCCCGACTATGGAGCTTGCAAAGACCGACCTTGCCACGCTGCCGGAAAGCGAAAGGAATATCCTTACCCTTGCCGGGGCGCGTCTGCTCATGGCGACCGCTGCACCGCATACCTTTGAAGCGGTTACAGCAGTTTTTGAATGTGCCGGACAGTCTTTTATCGCAAGGGGAAAAACGGTGCTGTCCGACGGGTGGAAAGAGATTGACCGAAGATACAGGGCAGCCTTAAAGAACAAGCCCGAAACGGACGACGCAGACAGTGACACAGAAAAGACCCTGCCGCCATTTACCGAGGGACAGACCTTTGAAAATCCGACGGCAAAGGTAACGGAGCATGACACAACACCGCCAAAACCTCACAACGAAGCGTCGCTGCTCTCTGCTATGGAGCGCGCCGGAAGTGAGGACACCGACCCGGACGCAGAACGCAAAGGGCTTGGAACTCCCGCCACCCGCGCCGCCGTCATTGAAAAACTGGTAAAGGGCGGCTTTGTGGAGCGAAAAGGCAAGCAGCTACTTCCCACAAAGGACGGTATCAATCTTGTGTGTGTCCTGCCGGACACCTTGACAAGCCCGCAGCTTACCGCAGAATGGGAAAACAATCTGACGCAGATTGCCAAAGGCAAGGCAGACCCCGCCGCATTTATGGAGGGTATCGAGGATATGGCGCGGGAACTGGTAAAGACCTATCCGTTTCTTTCTGATGATAAAGCGCAGATGTTCAAGCCGGAACGGGAAGCGTTGGGAAGCTGCCCCCGCTGCGGTTCTCCTGTCTATGAGGGAAAGAAAAACTACTATTGCAGCAATAAGGAATGTAGCTTTACCATGTGGAAAAATGACCGTTTCTTTGAAGAACGAAAAGTAACCTTTACCCCCAAAATTGCCGCTGCACTCTTACAATCCGGCAAAGTAAATGTGAAAAAGCTCTATTCCCCAAAGACGGGCAAAACCTACGACGGAACTATCGTATTGGCTGATACAGGCGGGAAATATGTCAACTACCGCATTGAACTGTCGAAGAAGAAATAACTGAATAGCAAGCATAGGAAAAGAGTACCCTTTTCCGTAAAATCCCTGCTTTCTCTACCGAGAACGGCGGGGATTTTTGCTTGTTGGGAAGTTTCCCAAACCCTCTGTTTTATGGAGGGTTTTACCCTCTGAAACCGAAGAAAGGAGGTTACACATGGCAAGTTTACGGGACACCGTAAAGGACTATCAAGAAGAATTAAGGGACGGTATCGCTTGGGTGGCGTTTTGGAAAACGGGACGTTCTTGGAACGCCGAATATTTCCACCTTGAAATGAGCGACTACCTTTACCCGGAGGACAGAAGCCGCATGGAAGAAATCAAACAGGCTGACCCTGCCGCCGTTGTGGTAAACGGCTATTATTCCGGCTATCTTGGCGAGGATATGAACCTTGACGAGCTGACCGCCGGGGTGCGCCGCCACTACGAAAACGGATATAGCAATATCGGGGAATTTATCGAAGCCCACGACGACAGGCTGCCGCCGGAGCTTATCGAGGAAGCAAGAGCCGCCGCCCACGCTGCGGGGCTTCCTTTCTCTGAAAAAGCCTACCGGGACGGCGAAGAACCCGACCCCTATATTTTTGACGGGAGCATGAGCATGGAGGACTACGAACTTATGCACCGTATGATTGAAAACGAAAGGAGCGAACGCATGGTAGAAACGATTTTAAGCGGGTATCTTTCTAATCTTGGAAAGTACACCGAGGGCAGACCTGCGGGCGAATGGGTATCATTCCCCACGACTGCCGAGCATTTGAAAGAAGTCTTTGACCGTATCGGGATAGACGGCAAAAACTACGGGGAGCTGCATATCACAGAATACCAGTCCTCTATTGCAGGACTGGCAGGAAAATTGACCGAGCTTGAAAGCCTTGACGAACTGAACTATTTGAGCGAACTTTTGAAAATGCAGTTTGACGACGACCGGGAAAAATTTGTTGCAGCTATGGAATACGGCGACCATACAAGGGACTTGCAGGATATTATCAACCTTGCACAAAACCTTGATTGTTACTGGCTTTACCCGTCCGTACAGAGTGAGGAAGATTACGGGCATTATCTGATTGAAGAACTGGACGAGTTGGAGCTGCCCGAAGAAGCAAAAAAATATTTCATGTATGAGGAATACGGGCGGGACGCTGCTATCAATGACGGGGGCAGCTTTACCGAGCAGGGCTATATCTACAATAACCGCAACACCTTTACACAGTGGTACGACGGGCGCGACGTGCCGGAGGAATACCGGGTAACGCCGCAGCCGCCAGTACAGGAAAAGGAACAGGCAGACCTTGACGCTTCCGCAGCCATACAAACCGCCGCCACAGAGCAGCCCCCGGTTCTCCCGATTATCCTATCTTCTGAAAAGCCCGCCGATAAAATGAAAGAGATTACCGACCGACTGGAACAGGGAATTTTAGGACTGTATGAAAGCGACCGTTACGCCGATTATCTGCGTACCATGTCAAAATTCCATGATTACAGCCTTAACAATACAATCCTTATCGCCATGCAGGGCGGCAATCTTGTGAAAGGCTATAAACAATGGGAAAAGGAATTTGACCGCCATGTAAAGCCCGGAGAAAAAGCTATCAAGATACTTGCACCGTCCCCGTTTACCGTCAAGAAGCAGGTGGAAAAAATCGACCCGGACACCCAAAAGCCTGTTTTCGATAAGGACGGAAAACCTGTTACCGAAGAAAAAGAAATCAAGATACCCGCTTTTCGTGTAGTATCTGTCTTTGATATTTCACAGACCGAGGGAAAAGAACTTCCTGCCCTTACCTATGAGCTTACGGGCAACGTGGAACAATACAAGGATTTTTTCGCTGCCCTTGAAAAGACTTCCCCGTTTGCTATGGGATTTGAAGCACTAAGCGGCGGCGTAAAAGGACGCTGCAATTATGAGGAAAAGCGTATCTTCATCAACGAGGGCATGGACGAATTGCAGAATATCAAGACCGCAATCCATGAAATCGCCCACGCCACGCTGCATGATACCGCCCTTGCCATGCCGGAACGCCCCGACCGCCGCACCCGCGAGGTACAGGCGGAAAGCGTCGCCTATGCGGTCTGCCAACATTACGGGCTTGATACGTCGGACTATTCTTTTGGGTATATCGCCGGGTGGAGCAGCGGAAAAGAACTTGCAGAACTGAAAGGCTCTCTTGAAACAATCCGCAGCACCGCCGCAAATCTGATTGATACCATAGACGGACATTTTGCAGAAATCCAAAAGGCACAGGATAAGGAACAGACCACCGAACAGGCACAGCCCGCACAGGAAGCCGCCAAACAGCCCGAAACAAAAGCAGCCGCGCCGGAGCTTCCCGAAGAAACAGCCCCGGTACAGGAAAAAGAAGCACAGCCGGAACAGGCTGCACCCGCCGCCCCTTATTATACTATCAATGAAGCTGCCGCCAAACGTGCAAAGGATATGAACAGTTTTTCCGATTATAAGCAAGGCAGCGCGACGGCTGAATACAGGCACTATGTAGATGAAGCCGTACAACTTGCAGAAAGGCAGAAACAGCGGGTAGACCCGATGTACCATGAGAAAATCGACAGCCTGCTTGACACCTATGCCCGGAAACTGGCGGCGAACATGAATAAAGGCTATGAGATTGACGCGCGTGTTCCCTCTATCCTGATTGCGGGCGGCTCTAACTTCCCCACAAGGAAGAAAGAAAAGCAGAACGCAGCCCGCGACAGCAATTACCGGGAATGGCAGGACATACAAGGGCTTCTTGATAAAATCCGCAGTACCGGCATGGGCGGTATCAGCGCAGACGACCCGCAGGCAGTACAGAAGTTAGAAAAGAAACTGGAAAGCCTTGAAAAATCACAGGAAACCATGAAAGCCGTAAACGCCTACTACCGCAAGCATAAGACCCTTGACGGCTGCCCGCATTTACCGCCGGAGGAACTGGAAAAATTGAAAGCAGACATGGCGAGCAGTTGGCATTTGGAGGACAAGCCCTTTGCGACTTGGGCGTTATCCAACAACAGCGCAGAAATCCGGCGCGTGAAAGACCGTATCAAATCCCTTTCACAGCAAAAAGAAATCGGTTTTGTAGGTTGGGAATTTGACGGCGGCAAGGTGGAAGCAAACACCGAAGCGAACCGACTGCAAATCTTCTTTGAGGATAAGCCGGACGAAGCCACGCGGGAAGCCTTAAAAAGTAATGGCTTCCGTTGGTCGCCAAAAGCCGGGGCATGGCAGCGGCAGCTTACCAGTAACGCCTACTATGCGGCTGATTATGTGAAAGCGATTGCTCCCCTTACCGGGGAAAAGCCTACCGAGTTACAGCGGGCGCATATCCGGCAGCAAAAGGTAGCTGCACAGGAACAACCCGCACAGGAGCAGCCGGAGCAGGAAGCCCCACAGGACAAAGACACCTTTTCCATTTATCAGATAAAAGGCGGGGACGAAACAAGGGACTTGCGTTTTGAGCCTTACGACCGTCTGATTGCCGCCGGACACCGGGTAGACCCGAAAAACTATGCCCTTGTCTATTCCGCACCTCTTACGCCGGGGACTTCCCTTGAAGATATTTACACCCGCTTTAATATCGACCACCCGAAAGATTTTAAGGGACACAGCCTTTCTGTTTCCGACGTAGTGGTGCTTCATCAGAACGGGCAGGACACCGCCCACTATGTAGACAGCTTCGGTTATAAGAAAGTGCCGGAATTTTTGCAGCCGGAAAACTATCTGAAAACTGCCGAGCAGACCACCGAGCAAAACTACAACATGATTGACGGGCAGATAAACAACACCCCGACCGTCGCAGAATTGGAAGCAAAGGTAAAGACAGGAGAAACCATTTCCCTTGTTGACCTTGCGGAAACTGTCAAGGCTGACAAGGAACGTGGCAAGGCAGCAAAAACGGAAAAGAAGCCCTCTATCCGGGCGCAGCTTAAAGCAGCGAAAGAACAGACACCGAAGAAACAGGCAAAACAGAAAACACAGGATTTGGAAAGGAGCTGACGCATGAATAAGTTTGAAAACGTGGATATTTTCGCTTCTCTTGACGCTATCATGCGGCAGAATACAGGATTTTTCCAAAGTGATTTTGACATTGACAAGGAGATTATCGCAAAAGCAGCGGCAAGCCCTAACAGAGAGGATAAGACGCTGCTATGGTTTTGCCGCCCGTCCGGGACGCATTGTTTTAAGGAGCGCGACGTGTTCCTAAAGGATACCGCCGCCCACAATACATGGTGTTTTTACAAAGAGCAGACCTGCGACCGCGTTCTTGCCTATGCCGTCGAGCTGACGGGCAGGGAGCGCGGGAAAATCAAAGGCAATCTTTATGAGCTTGACTATGCAAGGCAGTATGAGCGCGTTAAGGACAATGCGCTTGCCGCCGACACAGTCAAGTTGATTTATGAGCATGGGACAAGGGAGATACCCGCCGGACAGCATTTTAACGGAAATCCCGATACTTCTTTAGGGAAGTTTGAACACTTTGAAGCAGTACCCAACGACCCGGACGCGCTACAATTCCTTTTACGGGAAGAAAAGCAAAAACGGGATAAACTGACACCGGGCGACTTCAAGGAACATACCGCCGCCCTGCGTGCTGGGCTGATTGAAGCCGAAGCGCGGCGCATTGTGCAGGAAATGAAGCGCAGGGACACGCCCAATAGCCCTAATAGGACACATTTCATGGTGGAGCTGTCCCCGACATTTATGCAGCTTGCGTCCTCTAAGGACACCGACCGTCTGTTTTCCATGTTGCCCTATAAGACACTTTCCTTTTCCAAAATCGAGGGCAGACATGGAACATACGCCTTGATTGATAAAAATGAAAACCGGGGCACAGATATTCGCAGGGTGCGCCCCTCAATCCGGGCGCAGCTTGCCGCTGACAAAAGAAAAGCCGCCCCGAAAAAGGCGGCTGTAAAATCAAAAAATCACGAATTGGAGGTATGAGCATGATTAGACTGACAGTTGAAGAAACAAACCTGTTGAGCATTTACAATGAGGACGGCAAACGTGGGCTTACAGAAAACATCAACGCTGCGCTGCCGTTCATGGACGAGGATATGCGGGAACTGGCGAAACGCACCCTTGCGAAAATCGCACCTCTGACAGAAAATGAGTATGCGGAGCTTGCTATTTTCGCCGCTGATGAGGTATGACCGGGATAAAGCGGCTTACACCACCCCAAAGCCGGAAAGTCAACAGCCTTATAAAAAAGGAGTGCTGCAACTGCGATAACGGACACTGTATTTTACTGGACGACGGGGAGGAATGTGTCTGCCCGCAGCTTATTTCCTATTCGCTTCTTTGCAAATGGTTTCAGACCGCCGTATTGCCCCTTGATAAGCTGCTGTATGCAGAGCTTTTCAAGACCGAGGATAAAAAGCGTTGTACCGAGTGCGGAACTTCTTTTGCGTCCACCTCTAACAGCGTCAAATACTGCCCGGACTGCCGGAAGCGTATTACCCGCAGACAGGCAGCGGAGCGCATGAGAAAACGGCGCGCCCTTGTTACGTAGTAGGGGCAAAAAAAGCCTTGATTTACGGGGCTTTCAGTGCTTGAAAATGACGCGGCAAGGGTTTTATACCTTATCCCCTAAAAATGACGTTCTATTGCGTAACAGATACCAAAAACGCACCTACATAAAACAGGGCGCGGACAGTCTTTTGTTGGCTGTCTGCGCCCTGTTCTTTTACTTTATTCGTGCAGTTCTTCTATATCCTTTATTCGGTTTTCCAATAGGATATACAGCTCTCCATTCTCTCCCCTTATAACCAGAGTATCATTTTCATCGGAATAAGTTCCATATTCCACACATTCTATATATCCGATAAGTGTATTTCCGTCCTCAAAAGTAATTTGGATTTTACTGTCTGCGTTAATATAAGTTTCTACGCCATAACTGCCATTTTCTAATGTTATTCTATAACATGGTGTAATACCAACCATTTTCATAATTATTCCCGTTCCTTTCCTTTCTTCCGTTCCGGCTCTTTGCCTTGCCGCAAAATATTGTCTATGTTCTGTTTGATAACGTCGTATTCCTTGACCTGTTTTTTCAGCTTGCCATAATCAGCGTAAAGGGCTTCTTTTTGCGCTTGTAGTTTCCCGTATTCTTCCTGCATGGCGGCAAGATTGGGGAGTTTAGTAACGCCCGCCGCTTTCAGTGTCTTTACTGCCGCTTCATGGAGTATCAGACTGCTTTCCTGCTTTGCCCGGTATGCGTCCTTATCCTTTGCCCTGCGGTATGCTTCATAGACAGGTTTTGTCTTTTGGTAGGTAGTAACGTGCTTCATCAGCACCGCCATATCTGCAAGACGCTTTTCCACGCTCTTTAATGCGTCTGCTGTCTTTTCATTTTCCGCATTTACTTCCTCAATCCGGCTGACTAAATCTGCGTACTGCTCAATCTTATGTTCTGTCAAGAAATTCATAGTCTTTGCAGCCAGTTTCAGATTATGGATTTTCGCCCACTGTTCATAGCCCCGGCTCTCTTGTGCCTTGATACTGTTTTCAATGTCAATAAGCAGCGATACGCCGCGCTGCTCTTTGGGAGCTTTCGCTGCCTTTGTGCGTTTGCCCTCTATCCGTTCTCTTATGGCTTCCTCTGTATAATCTGTACCGAGAGTTTTCAGACGGGTAAAGCGTTCCTGTCCGGGAGCGCGGCAGGAGATATATTTTCCCGGCTTTATCTCATAACCCGCTGCCTGTAACCGCTGCAACAATTCTTCAAAACTTGCTACTTGGGGGATAAGCGTATCAACGGCAATTTTCAGCTTGCCTTTCCAACTTGTACCGACCTTTTCCGCTTGATATTCTGCATAGCTTTTTCCCTTGCTGCCTTTGCCCGGAACGACAACAGACAGCCCGTTTTCCCGGCACAGCTTATCGCTCATGTTCCGTATGCCGTAGTAACTGCGCTTATTGGAATTGTACTTATGGTAGTCAACAAAATTGACCGCACAAAAAATGATATGGTTATGGATATGCCCTTTGTCTATGTGGGTAGTTAAGACGTATTCATGCTGTCCCTTTGTTACCGCGTCGGCAAGCTGCTTTCCGATTTCGTGGGCTTTCTCATAATCTACTTCTCCCGGCTCAAAGGACTGTATCAAATGGTGGGCGAGATTGTTTCCCTTATCTATGGCTTGTGCAAGCGTAAATCCAAACTCAATATCTGCCGTTTCATAGCTGCACCCAAAGGAGGACACAAGCATTTTCCCGTCTGTTTTATCCGGGTTTTGGATATAGTCAATGGCTTTGCTCAACGTGCTTTTAATAGGCTTAATCTTTGTAACCGCCATATCTCCGCAAGCACCCCCTTTATTTCCTCTATGTCCTCTTGGTAAACGCTGCCTGTCGCATTGACACGCTTTGCAATCTGATTGATGTTGACCCCGATTTTCTGTATCTCTGCTGTCATGCCTTTTATATCGCTATGGTCTGTCTGAATGATATACCCGTCAATGGCAATCTTGCGAAGATACGCCGCCATGTTCCGGGTAGGGACAAGCTTCATTTTCTGTTCAATCAATGCCCTTTCTTCCTCTGTTACATAGAATTTGATTTGTATTTTTCTTTTGCGTCCGTTCATGCAATCGCTCCTTTCCATTCCGAGGGTTTGGGACACTTCCCAACAAGCAATTTTCAACCGACGCACCGCAGGACGGGAGGGCGAAAATACGGAAAAGGGTACTCTTTTCCTATGCTTGCTACGAAACTTTATCCCTTACTACCTACAACACCGGGAACGGCAAATTTGACGAACTTTCCCAAAAGAAAAACGCCGCAATCTGCGACGTTTCAATCACTCTATATAAACAAAAACGAGAGAACTTTATTCCCCCGTTTCGTCGTTGTTGGCTTCCTCTATTCCTTTTGCAGTAGCAGACAGGATTTTCAAATCTTTTTCGCTCATACCGTCAAGCATAGTATCGAGCTGACGGCGGCGCGTGGATTTCTCCTGTTCCCGTTCCGGGAAAAAGAACTGGTCTACTGATACATCAAGCAGGGTTACAAGCTCATATAAAATCTGTAAACTTGGGTGCTGCCCGCTGTTCTCAATGGACGCGATATATCGGGGCGCAATATTCAGCGTATCGGCTAACTGATTGCGTGATATTCCCTTTGCTTTTCTTGCTGCTTTAATGGCTTGCCCGAAAGCCTTAAAATCAAATTTTTCTTTGTTCTGCTTCATAGTCATTTCACCCAACTACATTGTATATTTCATCTTCCTTTCGAGATATGATTACACACAGCACATTATTGACTGAAATAGAGCATATCATATACTTGATATTATTCGGCTATCCGAGTATAATTATACTGGTAAAATTTGAGGAAAGGGCGTTTTGATTATGGAATATATGTCTTGTCCCGAAGCGGCAAAGAAATGGGGAATTTCTGAAAGACGAGTACAGATACTTTGTAGCGAAAATCGCATACCGGGCGTTTCAAAACTGGGGTATATGTGGCTGATACCAAAAAACGCGGAAAAACCTTTTGATATGAGAAAGAAACAACATAAAATGCAGATACAATAAACAAACAAATAAACCTTACAACAACTGTAAGTGGTGTGGTTGCTTCTTATGCAGTAAAATTATATTCGTAAGATAAGCGTAAGCAAAAAATGTGAGGTGTGAGATATGAATGATACAAAAAAACTATTAGAAGTACGCGACTTGCACAAAGCATATTCCAAAGAGGGGGTTCCAACAAAAGCACTAAACGGAATTACCTTTGATGTTCTGAATGGCGAATATTTGGGAATTATGGGAGCCAGCGGTTCTGGAAAAACAACATTGTTGAATTGTATTGCTACGGTCATTAAACCAACCTCTGGACAAATTTTACTTTCAGGTGCCAATATAAGCTCTTTTGATGGCACGAAGTTGGCTGAATATCGTGGCAACAAGATTGGTTATCTATTTCAAGATTTTGCTTTACTTGATAATCTAACTGGTAAAGAAAATATTATATTGCCTTTATCAATTCATAATATTGACATTGTTACAGCGGAAAAAAAGCTAAAAGATATAGCAGATTTTCTTGGAATTACAGACGTTCTTTCTAAATTTCCGTCACAAATGTCGGGCGGTCAAAAACAACGCGTAGCTGCTGCACGTAGTTTGATTTCTGACCCCGATATTATTTTGGCTGATGAACCTACAGGTGCATTAGATACAAAATCAGCACGTTTACTCATGGAGAAGTTACAGGAAATCAATCTTAGGCGTGGACGCACAATCCTAATGGTCACGCATGACCCTAACGCCGCGAGTTTCTGTTCTCGTATTTTGTTCATTCAAGACGGTGTTATTTTCCATGAGTTACGTCGTAAAATTCCAAATGAAACACAGGAAGATTTTTATGCACGTATTTTACAAGTGATGGCTCAAATGGGGGGAGGAAGTGCAAATGTTCTTTAATCTCACATGGCGAAACGCCAAACGGAGCCGTAGCGAAAACCTAATTTATTTTCTGACAATGATAACAGCCGTAGCAATGTTTTATATAGTGCTTTCTCTTGGACAACAGGACGTAATACGTTTTTTAAGTGAAATTGAGAGCGACGCAGTAGAACGGTTGCTTACTAATCTTTTACCGACGGTTTATCTTTGTGCTTTATTATTTGTGTTCTTTCTCGTAGTATTTGCAAACAAATATCAACTTGAATGTCGTAGTCGAGAACTGGGGCTTTATTTGATGTTTGGAATGACAAAGATTAAATTATTTATTCAAATAATGACAGAGGGGCTAATCACGTCGTTTTTAGCTCTTTTAGGAGGGCTTGTATGCGGTGGCTTTTTATCCGAAGCTATAAGTCTTACAACCGCGCGTTTAGTAGGGCATGGTATCATTACACACCAATTAAGTTTTTCTGTAAGTGCCGCTATTTTCACATCGTTAGGCTTCTTGATTATTCAGTTTGTAGCATTGTTTGTTCTATGCGGAAAGCTGTTCCGTAAAGAGCTACATCAACTTGTTTATGGAGAGATGGCGAAAAAGCAACGCACAGGGAATCCATATGTAAGTTTCGTATCGTTTGCTATAGGCACCGTAATTTTGCTTGTCGCGTACTGGATTGTTGTAGAGCATTTTATGGCTGCGAGTGGGGCAATGCTGCTTATTGCCGTTTTACTTGGAATTATCGGAACAATTCTATTTATTCGAGGACTTGCAAGAATTTTGAGTATATGGGCAGCTTCTATAAAACACAAAGCCACAAGAGGACTTTATGTATTTACTTTACGGCAGTTGCATGAAAATGTCGTTAATAAATATATTTCAATCAGCGTAGCGTCCATTCTGATGATGCTTACTATTATGTTAATTACCGACGGCTCAGTGCGCATAATGTCATATGGAAGTGAATTGACACGAGGTACTTCTGTTTATGACTTTACTGTAATGGGCAACGACCAAATTGTTGAGAAGTATCTTTCCAACGAACAAATTCGTCCTTATGTATCAAATCTGAACCGTATGGAAATAGGAAATATAAAATCCACTGCTTCGGATGGGATAAGTTCTCCTGTTGATTGGTCGAAATTTAGGAAACAAATCGTGCAGCATTTACCTCAAGATGTAGTAGACCCTGCCACACAAGAAGATGGTATGTATAGTTTTGGCTCCGACCAACCTGCTGCCTTAAACCTTTTAGGTTTTATTGATACTGGTAGTTCTTCTCCTTATTTGCTTCCTGTATCTTCCTATAATCGGTTATTGGATGCCGCGGGAGAAAAACAGATTAGCCTTGGGAACAATGAAGTTGTCTATTATCTCAACCCAGATTTTTTAGGTAATGCTCAAGATGAAACGGTTACACTGTTAAATCAAATTGCAGCAGACGCACAGGCGAATAATGAAGCGTTGCTTTCTATCAACGAAAGACCATTTTATCTTGTTCCCTCTGTACCGATGAAAGGGTTGACCGCAGATGAAAATATCAAGATTATAACTGCATTGATTGTTTCAGATGAGATATATTCAGAATTTGTAAATTCAGACACTTGTATGGTTTATTGGAACTTTTGTATTCCTAATGAACTTGTTGAAACAAAAGGTTTAATGTTACCGATTATGGAAGCTCGTGATTTGTTAAAACCATCTGGTCTATATTACGAAAGCTATCTTAATAATTTTGGGCGACAATTATTTTATGTTATTTCCGGAAGTTATACAACACTATACATGGGATTTATGTTTTTGATTATTGCGTGTGCATTACTTGCCCTGCAATTCTTGACGCAAATGCAAACTACAAAATCAAGGTATCTAACACTCTCTATTTTAGGAGCACGACGTGAACAAATTAAGCGTTCTATCAACCAACAAGTATTATGGTATTTCCTGCTTCCTCTTATATTAGCGTGTATCAGCGGAGCAGTAGGGATATATGCCATGCAGCTATATTTATATTCAGGAGCGGCACACCTTGAACAGTCCTATCCTCTTTTAATTGCTATGGCTGTTATTGTTGTTCTTGTTATGGTAATTTACGGTGTGGCTGTTGCTCGAACAGCTAATCGTGAAATAGGAAAGCTCAATTACAAGCCCAATTCTTAACAGGCTTATAAATATTATGGGAAAGGAGGCGGACATATTGGCAAAGATAGTTGTGGTTGAAGATGATGTTTATATGCGAGAAGAACTGTTGAACTTATTAGAAAAATCGGGATATGATACGATTGGATTATCGGATTTTGAAAACGCAGTATCAGAAATAGCAGCATATTTTCCCGACTTAATTTTGCTTGACATCAATCTTCCCTTTCGTTCGGGTTTTGAAATATGTAAAGAGTTGAAAGCTAAACAGATTGGTACGGTACTCGTATTGACTGCAAGAGATAAATTGCAGGACGAACTGCACGCATTAGACTTGGGGGCTGATGACTATTTAACAAAACCTTGTAATATGTCACGTTTACTTGCCCGAATTAAAAATCTTCTTCGACGTAAAGAAGAACAGGTACAGCAAGGGTTACTTGATGGAGGTGGTTTTTTACTTGACCCGAATACCTTTACAATTTATGTAGGGAATAGCTCTTACCTTATGCCACCGAACGAAGGAAAAATATTACTTGCTCTCTTGAAAAATAGCCCTAAGATTGTTTCTAAAAAAGAATTATGCATTAGACTATGGGGAACAGAAGAATTTATAGACGAAAATGCATTACAAGTAAATTTTACTCGGCTGCGAAAAACGCTTCGTGAATTTGGTCTTGAAGAACGTATAGAAACAGTGCGCGGTCAAGGCTACCGCTTGAAAGAGCAGGTGCGCTTATGAATAAGTTGAAAATACTTTTAATCTATATTTCCTCTAACCGGGTATGGATTATTACACTTGCCTGTTTGGACTTGTTCTTTATATTTCTTGCTTGGTTGGCTAACCCTGATTATTTTATAAATTATGCTGCATTGATAATTTTTGTGTCATTTGCCGCACTTGCTATTCCTCTTGCTATATCAATCAGAAAACGTAACAAGGCAGACGCTATTTTTCGGCGTTTTCTATTAGAGCCGGACGATACCAACGAATACTTACTGTGTGAAGCTGTTCCCGCTGTAATACGCCCTCTTATCTGTGAATTGGGAAAACATTTGAGGACGCAGCAAGAATATATCAACGAACAGAAAATTACAGTTACAGACTATGAACACTATGTTGAAAATTGGGTGCATGAAATCAAAAAACCACTATCCCTTATGACCTTGCTACTGGATAATCGAAAAGATGAAATGTCCCCTTTGGTTCATACTCGTATGCTTTATGTACGCGACCATACCCGACAGGATATAGAACAAATTCTATACTTTTCAAGGCTTGGGGCTACACATAAGGATTACTCTTTTGAGTCGCTTTCAATTCTTGGAACTTGCCGTGAAGCAGTTGAAGATAATTTAACGCTTCTTGAAGAAGCCGGATTTTCTATTGAATATACCGAAAACGATTATCAAGTGATTTCTGACAAAAAAGGTCTGATGTTCATTTTAGGACAGATAATCAGTAATAGTGTGAAATATGTGGGAAACAACCTTGCCCCACGGCTCATATTTTCCATAGCTGATAGTATGAATAGTGAACAGATTTCTTTATCTATCAAAGACAACGGCACAAGCATACCATTGTCTGACTTACCCTTTGTTTTCGACAAGGGGTTTACCGGAGATACGGGCAGTTACCTTAGTCGTTCTACAGGTATGGGCTTATACCTTGTTCAGAAAATGGCAACTGACTTATTTATCACGGTGGAGCTTAAAAACAATTCATACGGTGGAACAACCGTAACCTTGACGTTTCCAAAAGTGTAACGTCTATTTGGGAGGTAGTGAAATGCAGTTACAGAATGAAATAGTAAAAAAGCACACGCCAATAAAAAGCTTGCTCATTGATTGGTTAATTATATTTGGAACGTATCTTTTTATCCGCATATTCTTTGCCCTCTTTGGGCTTCATCAGAATATTGTCCTCTTGGGCTGTTGCCTTGCGATATTGCCCTATCTTTTTGGGGCGTTATATTTACAGAAATCCCACAAGCAATGTCAATTATGGCTTGCTGCATTGGCTATTTTAATACCGTCGGTTGTTGAAAAAGCAGCAATATATTTATTTGGTGCGTACTTATACAATTTAAGACCGATAAATGTTGTAGGAGTTATGGAAGCGATTAAGAGTAACGCACCATATACAAACTTCATTAAAAATCAATCAGCACAGAATTTAATAAATCTATCATATTTTAATTGGACATATATTCTATGCAGTATAGCTATTTCTGTTTTGGTTATCCTGCTTTTACATAAGACAAAACAAAAAAGTAATAAAGGATAATGAGAAATTTTTGAAATTGACATAGTATAGAACATCTGCCGGACGACGGCAAAGAAAAAAAGCCGTCGCAACGCAGACAGGTTTTCACGCGCCTATTCTATTTCGGCGGCTTTGATTTTCAGAGCCGCCGTTTCTTTTTATCTATCTAAATTCTAACGATAACTCTCCTACTAGATAAAGACATGGCGGTATCAAGGAGGTATCGTCATGTCCTTTTTCCTATGCCCTAATAGACTGTTATCAAAAAAAGCCATTACCCGCCAACGGGTTATTCTGGCTACATAGATGAACTCACAAATCATACATATACTTTTGATAATTCCTTTGCGCCTGTCTGCAATTTGCAGACGGGCGCATTTTGTATTTTATCAAAAAACTTTTTCAAAAAATTTCTAAAACCAACGTCCATTTTGAAGTGCGTTGGTTTGAGGGTTTACGAAAGGGGACATTTCAAACTCCACCGCTTTCGCGGCAGCGAAAGGAGGTGAGAACATGAACGAGCCTATTCGTACCCAATGGCAAATCCGTTGTGCTTTTAACGGCTTTTGCAAACTGGCGTTGAAGCGAGAAGCTATGAATGCCCACAGGGACACAAAGCAGCGACAATTACGCGAGGTTACTTTTTCTGACCTGTCGCCACTGGAAGAAAAACAGCTCTACGTCTGCGACGAGTATTTTGCAGATGATGAAGCAGAACAGTCTTTCGTTGTCGGCGGCAAAGAAATTACTGCGAAGCTGCTTGCCGAAGCCCTGCACAGTTTGCCGGAAGAAAAGCGGGAAACCGTACTGCTGTATTATTTCTTTGACATGAGCGAACGCGAGATTGCAAAGTTTTGTAATCTGTCAAGGACAACGGTACAGTCCCGCCGGACAAGCTCAATGAAGCTGTTAAAACGCTATTTGGAGGAAAAAGCCTATGACTGCACAGATTAGTAAATCAGAACAGGACGAACGCGGCTTGTTGCCTTACCCGGTAATCATAGCCGCTACTAAGGGCGACCCGGAAGCTATGAACATTGTCGTACAGCATTACGAAAGCTACATAGCGTCCCTGTCTATGCGAAAGCTGCGTGATGAGCGCGGAAATATCTATTGGGGCATAGATGAGGATATACGCGACCGCTTGCGTTCGCGTCTTATGCGGGCTGTCCTTTCATTCAAGGTTTGAGATAACCACAAGCAGCGTCCCCCTTTCCGCTGCCTGTTGACTTGACCTTGCTTGCTCTTTGACAAAGAAAGCGACGCAAGATAACGGCGACGCAGTATAGGGCAAATCGGATACGTCCTTTTTGCGTTGAGCCATACGGCAGGTGCGCCATGACGCTTTTCTTCTATTGGAGAAAGTCGAGCGACCACCACCACGCCGGGGAACAAGTGTAGCGGCTTGTGGGCGACGACACGCACTAAGGGTAGACAAGCCTTTATAGCCATAGTCCGAGCGTTAAAAGCGTCGCAGGCATTGGGTAGAGCTGCCTTAACGGGCAGGGGTGGAACTCCCGCGAGGTTGTGCTAACAGCCGTCCGATTAAAGCCCCTTTTACTATTCACTTTTCCTAATATTGAAAGGGGGACGATACTATGAGTAACGCCGACGTGCCTATTTGGGAAAAATACACGCTTACGATAGATGAAGCAGCTAAATACTTCCGTATCGGAGAAAACAAGCTGCGTAAATTAGCCGAGGAAAATCCTGCCGCCGGGTGGGTTATTATGAACGGCAACCGTATTCAAATCAAGCGCAAACAGTTTGAAAAAATGATTGATACCATAGACACAATCTGATAGTGAAATTGAGCCTTGAATGTGCTATAATGGGATAAGCATATCAAGGCTCTTTCCGTCTTGGAAAGGAGCATTGAAAAATGTCAAAGAAAAGACGTGACAGCAAAAATCGAGTTTTGCGGTCGGGAGAGAGCCAGAGAAAAGACGGAAGATATGCTTACAAATATATAGATACCTTTGGTAATCCGCAGTTTGTGTATGCGTGGAAGTTAGTACCTACGGACAAGACCCCTGCCGGAAAGCGTGAGGATATATCCCTACGAGAAAAGGTAAAAGAGATACAGAAAGACCTTGACGACGGGATAGACACCATAGGCAAGAAAATGACGGTCTGCCAACTTTATGCAAAGCAGATACGCCACCGGGGAAATGTAAGGTACAATACGAAAAACGGACGCAAGCGGCTGATGAAGCTACTGGAAGAAGATAAACTTGGGGGCTGCCCGATTGACAGCGTGAAGCTGTCCGACGCGAAAGAATGGGCAATCCGCATGAAAGAAAAAGGAATTTCCTATAAGACTATCAGTAATGACAAGCGTTCCTTGAAAGCTGCCTTTTACACAGCGATACAGGACGATTGCATAAGGAAAAATCCTTTTGACTTCCAGTTAAACACTGTCATTGAAGATGATACAGAACCAAAGGTTCCGCTAACACCAGCGCAGGAAGAAAGTTTTTTGTCCTTTGCTCAAAATGACAAAGTTTATCAGAAGTATTATGACGAGCTTATTATTTTGCTTGGGACAGGGCTTCGTATCTCTGAACTTTGCGGGCTGACCGATACTGACATTAACTTTGAGAATAGGATAATCAATGTAGACCACCAACTTTTAAGAAGTGCGGAAACAGGATATTACATTGAAACACCAAAAACGAAAAGCGGTATTCGTCAAATTCCAATGAGCGAAAAAGTATATGAAGCATTTAACCGAGTGCTGAAACGGCGCAGGGGTGCAAAAGCTGTTACTATTGACGGTTACAGCAACTTCCTTTTCCTCAACCGGGACGGCTACCCGAAAACAGCTACCAATTATGACGGTATGTTTAGGGGGCTTGCAAAGAAGTACAACAAGTACCATGAGGAAGCTCTACCGAAAGTAATGACACCGCACACCTTACGTCATACGTTCTGTACCAACATGGCAAATGCCGGAATGAACCCGAAAGCATTACAGTACATTATGGGACATTCCAACATTACTATGACGCTGAACTATTACGCACACGCTACTTTCGACAGCGCAAAAGCTGAAATGCTGCGGATAGCAGCTTAGTAGTAAATCAAGGTTTTACTACTTCTTTACTACTTTTGAAAGCAAAAACCTAAGCGGATATAAAAATATATGTGAGTTTCTTCCGATACGAAAAATGCCGGAAAAGCCTGTAAATACGGGCTATACCGGCATATAAGAACTTCTAAAAAGATAATCAAAATTCATATCTAATTTTCATATAAAAAGCAACAACGGGTGTGTCGTGGTATTCTTTTGATGTGGATACACTGGAAGGGACGATGTATACTAAAGCTTTCTATAGTTATGGAAGAACAGATGATGACTTGGAAAGCTATATGTACGGAATTGTAAACGGAAAATTTACATTTGATGTAAATAATACAGTAGTTGCTAAAGAGATTAACGAAGAAAATTATAAAAATATTGGATTGGAGCTTTCTAAAGTTGTAACCAGTGTTGGAGATTCACCGGATTTCACAGGATTTGTAGCAGAAGAAAAAACTGCAAATGATTTGTTTAGTGGTACTTGTGAAGCAAAAATTGAGAATGGAAAAGTTACTGTTACAGCAGAGACAAGTAGCATTGATTCAATAAGAGTACTTGAAGAAATTAAGGATTTAGGCGAGTGTACTTATCCTTCAACTTCTTCATATCGCCAATATATGTATGCGTATTCGAGAGAAGTAAAAAAGAATAAGTATATTTCTGTTTATTCAGACAATATTTTGGAAGATGGAAAATTTTCCATTGAATACGAAAACTTAGAAGAAGCTATTTTTGGAAAACAGGTTGAGATACAAACAGAAGATGGTACCTACTATGGAGAATTGCGAGTAAGAACAACACCGAAAGAAAAACTCGAATTGACAGATGGTGATGTTACACTTGTAACAGATAACTATACAGTTAATAGTAAAGCAAAATTTGGAGCAGAACTTTTACAGGAAACCTCAGATGAAGATAGTGAATATAACAAATATTATTCTTTATTAGCAGGAAACGCTTCAAAAGCATTGATCTATAATTTGTCATTAAAAATGAATGACTCGCAGGTTATTCCATCGAGAGCAGTAGAATTAAGAGTAAAAATTCCGAAAGACTGGGATACGAGCAAAATAGAAGTTCAATGGTATTATCCAGTAAATGAAATGTTTAATCCGATAGAGTATTTTGATTCATCTTCCTATAAAAATGATGATGGAAGTATTCACATGGAGGGCGATGAACTGGTTATAACAGGCACTACTCGTGTTTATAATACAATCGCCATTACACAAAAAGCGGATAAAGTAGATATTTCAGAAATCCAGGACGGAACATATAATGTTAATGTTACTATGTGGCAGCAGGATCAGCCGGATAGATTGTCTATGAGCAATTCTGCGGTTGTAAATGATTCAGCTCGTTTGGTAGTAGAGAATGGAAAGAAACATATCTATTTTGATACACAAGGAATTGTGATTACGGGCAGATATGGTTATACAAATGGAATATTCTGGGCAAATAATGAGCAGACAGAAGAAAACGGACTTCCGATATTAAGTGAATATACACCGCTTGATTATTATAGTTACTACCTAAATGATTCGGGAAGCACAGATATGGATTCCTATGCGGAAGAATATGACTTATATTATCCGAAGAGCGTAGGTTTTGAATTTCCAGAATCAGCAGACAGAGATGATGGGGTATATTTGAACTTCTTTGTTCCTATCATGGATGAACTTCAGCATAAAGTTCCTGGATCTGGTGAAGGATGCAGAACTGCATTTATGACTTTATCTGGTTTAACACCTGTGGCAGAAATTAACGAGCCAACCCACGATAAATCTGTTTTAGTTGTAGCAGTTGATAAAGCATCTAAATATACAGCCGACAATTATACAGAGGAATCTTACAAAGTATTATCTGACGCAGTAGCAAAAGCTCAGAAGGTAATCGACGGAACAACTTCTGCAAACGATTCTGAAATCGTAGCATTAGATAAAGAAATTTCTGATGCAATCAGCGGATTAAAAGAGGCAACTGGACTTGACAAATACAATAAAGTCCTGAAAAATGCCAAAGCATTAAATGAAGCAGATTATACAGCAGAAAGCTGGGCAGACCTTCAGGCAGTGATTACTGCTCAGGAAGGAAAGGTAACAGAAGAAAATGCAGATCAGGCATCCGCAGACCTTCAGTCAGCAGTAGATGCACTTGTACCGATGTCAACAGCCGTTTCCATGGAAAAAGGTGTTTACGAAGTACAGGCAACACTTACCAATCAGGATGGAACAGCAAGTGATTTGAATGCAGGATTAAAATCTGCTCGTTTATATACAGATAAAGACGGCAATGTAACTGCTTATCTGTACGTGGACGGAATTACCGGTATGCAGTATCGCAAGGGTGCCGGATATGCGGATGCAGATACAGACGCAGGCAGACTTGTAGTGAAACTTCCTGCAAATGTAGAAAACCATAAAGTAAAAGTAACAACAGAAAGCGGAGAAGCAGAACTCCTGTTAAATCTTGATTTAAAATCTGCAGTAAAACAGGAAATTAAAAAATCCGATCTGGAATCAAAACTGAATGATGCAAAAGTATTAGAAGAGAAAAATTATACAAGCGATTCTTTTGCAGCATTAACAGATGCGATTGCTACAGCAGAAAGCGTTCAGGCAGATAAGGTGGCATTCCAGTCAGAAATCACAGCAGCAGAGACAGCTCTGGATACAGCAACAGCAGGTCTTGTAATGAAAGAAGAAGTAAAAGCAAGAGCAGAACTGGATCAGGCAGTTTCCGATGCGAAAAATAATTATGCAGAAGCAAATTATACAAAAGACAGCTATGAGAATTTGAAGTCTGCAATCAAGGAAGCTGAAGAAGTATTGGCAAAATCTGATGCGACAGCAGATGAAATGAAAGAACAGGTTGACAAGCTGGATAAAGCAGTAAAAGCACTTGTTCGTCTGGATGATGCAGTAGATAAGTCAGAATTAAATGGCTATATCGAAAATGCACTGACCAAGAAAAATGACGGTACTTATACAGACAACAGTTGGAATAGTTTCCAGGCAGCAATCAAATCTGCTCAGAAAGTATCCGCTGATGTCAATGCAACAAAAGCAGAAGTAGAAAAGCAGACAAAACTGCTGACCTCTTCTTATGAAGCACTTGTTGTTAAGAACAAACAGAGTGATCTTTTCAAAGATTATCCGCAGATTTTTGAAGGTACATATTCCGTACCGATCAAAATGCTCAATGCAACATCCGATGAAGATTCTATGGGAAATGCTTCCATGGTTCAGACCGGAATTGTAAGAGTTACGGGTAAAGGCGAAGTGACACTGGAGATGAACTTCCAGTCTATGCAGTTTGCCGGAATGACAGGATATCTGTATAAACTGAAAAAAGTAGATATGGATACGGTTGAATACAACAAATATAATTATCCGGTAAAATATGAAGCTTCCGATGCAACAGTATTAGAAGAGTACACAGATGTTTACGATTCATTTAATAATAAGAACTCTGAGTATTACGACAAGAATACAGAAGGAAACTGGTATCCGAAGAAATTATCAATCCCGATTGAACTGAACGATAACCTGTTCTATGTAGAGGTTTATGTTCCGGTTATGGAAAGCATCGGTGAAGGACAGGGTACAAAGGTTGCCAGAGTTTCTATCGACTGGGCAAACATCAAACAGGAGACAGGAGTAGAGAGAGACAACAGCGTAATCGAAGCACTTCTGAATCAGGTATCCGGTATGCAGCAAGGGGATGTTGCTGACGAGTACTGGAACGCTTTAAATGCGGCTTACATGACAGCTCAGGATGTTTACAATGATATGAATTCTACACAGAAAGAAATTAATCTTCAGGTGACAGCTTTACAGGCAGCCGTAGATGCAGTAGAAACTCAGATCGTAGACAAGACAGAACTGAATGCTTTGATTGAAAAAGCAACAGCAGAAGCAAATCGTACCGATGTTGTTTATACTTCTGCAACATTAGAAGCATTAAAGACAGCAATCACAAATGCACAGGCAGTAGCAGCAAAAGAAGATGCTACCAAGGCAGAAGTTCAGGCACAGGTTACAGCACTTCAGACAGCACTTGACAGTTTAAGAGTTGTTGATAAGACAAACTTAAATGCCCTGATTGAAAAAGCAAAAGCTGAGGCAGCAAAAACAGATGTTTATGAAAGCAGCAGTTTGACGGTCCTGAATACAGCAATTACACTGGCTGAGAATGTTGCAGCAAATCCAAAAGCAACAGAGTCAGAAGTTGCAGCAGCAGAGAAATCTCTGACAACTGCATTAAACGGACTGGTAGAAAAAGCAGTTGTAGATAAGAGCAAACTGGAAAGCAAGATTGCAGAAGCAAAGACATATTTAAGCCAGACAGACATTTATACAGAAAGTTCTCTTGCAACATTACAGAGTGCAGTAGGTCGTGCTCAGAATGTAATGGATAATGATTCTGCATCACAGAAACTGGTAGATGATCAGGTGACAAAACTGACAGAAGCAATCCAGCAGTTAGCAAAGAAGAGTGATGGAAAACTGGATATCAAGAACCTTGCTGATGGGGTTTACTCTATCTATGGAACAATGGTGAAAGTAGACAAGAATACTTATTCTATGTCAAATGAAGCAATCAACCATACAATTAAACTGACAGTGAAGAATGGCAAATATTACATTACTCTGAACTTCAACGGATTGACAGTAGGACAGAAACTTGGATATTTAAGCAAGCTCAAATACTTTACAACAGGTTATACACTTGATAAGTATGGTAATCCGCAGGGAACACTTGCTGATGTTACAGTTGACAGCTATCAGAAGAACAGCGATGGCTCACTGGTTTCTGACCAGTACGGAACAAACTATCCAGATGAAGTAACATTCGAGCTTATTCCGGAAGCTCTGAATGATGGATATGTTCCGTTACAGGTATTCGTTCCGATTATGGACGCAATCAGCTCTGGTACAGGAACACAGCCAGTATATCTGAAACTGGATTGGAGTTCATTAAAAGCAACAACATCCGATAATCCAGATTTTGATAAGAACGACAACAATAGCAATAACAACAATAATAATTCCAACGGAAGCAACAACAGCTCTTCACTTGGAAACAGCTCTCTTGGAAATAACAGCCTCGGAAGCAGTTCTCTTGGAAGCAGCAAACTTGGTTCTTCCTCACTTGGAAGTGGTTCTTCAAGTCTGAAGAGTGGAACATCCAGCCTTGGATCAGGTTCCAGCCTGAAATCAGCATCCAATGTTAAGACTGGTGATGTTGTACAGAACAATACCCTGTGGGCAGCTATCCTTCTTCTCGGAGGAGTCGCTTTACTGGCAGGAATCATGGAGTACAACAGAAAGAAAAAAGCAAACGTAAAATAATAAGTAGTGATTTGGCAGACGAACCCTCCCATTCCTTCGGGACTGGGAGTCTGCCAAATTCATTTAACAGGAGATAAGGAATGAAATTAGCAGCGAAAAAAAACAAAATATTGTCTGCCATTATGACTTGTGTGCTTGCCATTACTTTAATGGCAGGCTTTCCTGCTGTTAAGGCTTACGCCGCAAGCGGGACAGTGTATAGCTGTACAATTAACAGATGTTACGCACATCCGGTTACCGGAGTAATCGAAGATTCCGGTGGAGAGAGTTCTTATGCAACAGGACAGGGCATGGTAGAAGGCTGTGTATACAGCAATGGTATCTTGGAAGTAACAGACGATGGAGCTTATTATCTGACCATCCGCATGAGTCTGATGGACTACACCAGTGGACATAGCTTTCAGGTACAGAATGTAGGTGATTCCGGCTGGTCTACACCATCAGAAATCGGTATTACAGGAAATGGTTCAGACAGTAATGGTACAACAGCCGATGTGTGTATGCGTGTGCCAAGTGAAAATTGTATTGTCAGAGGCGAGATGTATGTAGAGCCGATGGGAAGAAATGTTATTTTCTATCTGTATCCGAGTGACTACAGCGAGGGTAACAATACCGATATGAACGCAACTATGGTAACAGAAAGCTCGAATGGAACAGCGGCAGAGTCCGGTGGTTCTGGTTCAGTAGATAATTCAGGTTCTACTTCAAGTGGAAACAGCAGTTTGGGTTCTGGTAATTCTTCTCTTCAGAGTTCCGGCTCATCTGATAAAAGCAGTTCTTCCAGCTCATCAAAGAAACTGGAAAGTAGTATTACAGAAGCAGCAAAACCGAGTAGTGATTCTTCTTCACTGGATACAGAAAATCCAGTAAATTCTTCAGAAGGATTAAGTCTTTCTACTGCGAAAGATGGAACAAGTGACAGCGATTCCGATAGCGGAAATACTTCTTTCGGCAACCGGATTTTCCAGATTGCATTGGCAGTTGTAGTAACAGGTCTGATTCTGCTTGGAGCAGTATCCGGAGTGATTTATTTCTTCCGTAAGAACTGGAAACGTTGGGGAGGTGCAGAGGACGATGATGAATAGGCGTTTGAAAAAAGCATCGGCCGTTCTCCTTGCAATGACCATGATTTTTTCTCTGGCAGGTTGTGTAGACCAGAGTCAGGGAAAGAAAAGCAGTGATTCTGCTACGCAGACAGAGAGCAGTACAGATGAGACAGCCAGCAGTAAGACGGCAGATAAAAAGACTTCTGACAGCAAATCGGACAAGGATTCTTCCAATGAAGATGCCAAGTCTCTCTTAGAGATTGATGATCCGGAAGAAAAGGCAGCCGTAGAAGCAGCAAAGAAAAAAGTACAGGCAATGAAAGAAAGCCCAAGAATCATAGCGACTTCTCCGGCAACCGCAGATATCTGTGACAAGCTGGAACTGGATTTGGTAGGTGTTTGCAGTAGTACCGTATCCACAATTCCAGACAGATACAAAGATGTAGAGACAGTCGGAACAGCCATGAGTCCGGATATGGAGATTGTATCCTCACTTAATCCAGACTGGATTTTAAGTCCGGTGTCATTGCAGAGTGATCTGCAGCCGAAATATGAAGCAATCGATACAGACTGGGCGTTTTTGAATCTTAGAAGTGTGCCGGGTATGTACCGTTCCATTCAGGAACTGGGTGAGATTTTCGACAGAGAAGATCAGGCACAGAAACTGGTGGACGAGTTTACAGAATTCTATGATGATTATAAGAAAAAGAATGAAGGAAAAGACCATCCGAAGGTAATGATCCTGATGGGACTTCCGGGGTCTTATATTATCGCAACACCGAATTCCTATGTAGGAAGTCTGGTGGAACTGGCAGGCGGAGAGAATGTATACTCTGACACCGATCAGGAATTTTTGACCGTAAATACTGAAGACATGAAAACCAAAGAGCCGGATATTATCTTACGTGCCGCACATGCACTGCCGGATCAGGTGGTAGAAATGTTCAATAAAGATTTTGCGGAGAATGACATCTGGCAGCATTTCGATGCGGTGAAGAACGGCAGAGTTTATGATCTGACTTATGAATATTTCGGTATGAGTGCTACGTTTAAGTATCCACAGGCACTGGAAGAATTACAGCCAATCCTTTATCCGGAAAGTGATGAAGATTCAGCAAAAGCAAAAGAAACCAGTGATAATGCACAGAAGAAAGCAAAGGATTCTGACGCAACTGAAAAATACAACGAACAGCAGAGCAAGTAGAAAGGAGAGGACAGATGAAAGAGACAGAATTAAAAAATACTTCTGAGACTTCCGAAATGGAAGTCCAGAACCTCTCCGGTCAGGATAAAGCAAGAAAGCATCGGAAAACAGCAAAAGCAGCCATTTCCTTTATTGTAATGATCGTATTGCTGGTTGCATTATTTTTTGCGGCAGTGAATATCGGAAGCCTGAAAGTCAGCTTCCCGGAACTACTGAAAGGATTATTTGTAAAGTACAATGAAGACGTGGCAACAATCTATGACTTACGATTCCCACGAATTGTAATCTCCATGTTAGCCGGAGCTGCGATAGCGGTATCGGGTGTGTTATTTCAGGCGGTATTAAAAAATCCACTTGCCGATCCGGGAATCATCGGTATTTCCAGTGGAGCAAGTTTTGCGGCGGTACTCATTACCGCATTTGCACCGACTTTATTTTTCTTCACTCCATTATTTGCATTTCTTGGTGGTGTGATTGCATTTGTCTTAGTTTACAGCCTGTCATGGAAAGGGGGATTAAGTCCCTTAAGAATTATCCTTGTCGGTGTGGCAGTCGATGCAATGTTCACCGGATTATCCAGTGCGTTGAATTCAATGAATGGCGGAAACATGTCTGGCGTGGCAGCCATCGTCAATGGTAATATCACAATGAAAACTTGGGATGATGTGAAAACCTTAGTACCGTATGTAATTGTCGGACTGGTTCTGGCACTGATTATGACGAAGATGTGTAATCTGTTAGCACTGGAAGATAAGACAGCACGAAGCCTTGGAATCAATGTCAATGCAATGCGTATCGTGATTTCACTGATAGCAGTATTGCTTGCAAGTATTTCCACAGCAGTAGCCGGAGTGATTAGTTTCTTAGGACTGATTGTTCCGCATATCGGAAGAATTTTAGTAGGAAGCGACCACAAGGCATTAGTTCCATTTAGTGCTTTGTTCGGAGCGTTTACGTTCCTGCTGGCAGATACCATCGGAAGAACGATAGCTGCTCCGTATGAGGTATCCGCATCCATCATTATGAGTGTGGTCGGAGGCCCATTCTTCATCATTCTGTTAAGGAGGTCTAAGAAGTATGCGAAGTAAAGAAAAGAATATGGATTTGACTTCTACAGAGAATGAAGCAGCAAAGAAAGTGAAAAAAGCGGATAAGTGGGCAGACAAGCCTGCGATGGAAGTTAGAGATCTGCACTTTTCCTATGGAAAAAATAAAGTCTTAAAGGGCGTATCCCTGAAGATTGAAGAAGGTAAAATCACAACGATTATGGGAGCAAACGGATGTGGAAAATCTACATTGTTTTCCCTGATGACGAAAAACTTATATCCGAGAAAGGGAAATATTTTCCTCAAAGGAAAGAATATCCAGAACCTGAATTTAAAAGAATTTGCTAGAAAGGTTGCGATTGTTCAGCAGTATAACAGTGCATCAGACGATATCACCGTTGAGAATCTGGTGGCATTCGGAAGAACCCCACATAAGAAAATGATGCAGGGAGACAGTGCCGAAGATGAGCGTATGATCCAGTGGGCATTGGAAGTAACCAATTTAACAGAATATCGTGACAGAGAAGTGTCAAGACTTTCCGGTGGACAGCGTCAGCGTGTATGGATTGCAATGGCACTTTGTCAGGGAACAAAGACGCTGTTCCTCGATGAGCCGACTACCTATTTGGATATCCGGTATCAGATTGAGATCCTGCAACTGGTGAAAAAACTCAATCAGGAATTTGAAATAACCATCATCATGGTACTGCACGACATCAATCAGGCAATCGCATATTCAGATAATGTCATCGGCATGAAAGATGGAAAAGTGCTGGTGGAAGGTGATCCGGAAGAAGTGATTACGGAAGAGAGCATCCGGGAACTGTATGGCATTGAGCTTGGTGTGACAAGGGTTGATGGACGGAAGTTTGTGCTGGCGGTGTAAGAAGGAAATAGTAGCAGAACGACAAGAAATAAAGGGGAGGAAAACTCCCACAGGAGAACAGAAAGAAGATGAAAAATCCTTTAAAAGTAGTATGGATCGTGCTTGGATTTCTTTGCCTGGGACTTGGTACGATAGGAATTGTACTTCCTATCCTGCCAACCGTTCCGTTTTATATGGCAACACTGTTTTGCTTTGCAAAGAGTTCTAAGAAACTGCACGACTGGTTCGTAGGAACGAATCTTTATAAGAAACATCTGGACAGTTTTGTTCAGAAAAGAGCCATGACAATAGGAACAAAATGCAAGATTATCGGAATGGTAACGGTAGTCATGGCAATCGGCTTTATCTGCATGAAGAATGTACCAATCGGAAGAATCTGTATCGCAGTGGTTTGGGTATGCCACCTGTTATACTTCTTCCTTCGAGTGAAAACTTTAAAAGTGGGAGAAGAATTACCGGAAGGTGCAGAAGTGGAATAATATGATGGATAAAGTAGAAAAGAAACGACAGAAGGAACAGCATGTCGTGGAAGAGATGATCCGGCTGTATTGCCGGAAAAAACATCCGAAAGAAGACAGGCAGGCAGGGCAGATTTGTCCTGTCTGTCAGGAACTTTTGGATTATGCAAGACTTCGAAGTGAAAAGTGTCCTTTTATGAAAGAAAAGACATTTTGCGCAAACTGTAAAGTGCATTGCTATAAGCCAGAGGTGAGAGAACAGATCAGGCAGGTTATGCGGTTTTCAGGACCAAGGATGCTGATTTATCATCCGGTGCTTGCAGTATGGCATTTGATATGCAGTAAAAAAGAATCGAAAAAATAAACAAAAAGGTAAGATAAACTATGATTAAAACAAGACTGGTGGGGCTGTTGTCCCACGCAAAAAAGTATATCGTGTATACGATTTTGTGGCAGTGGGCAGCCCTCCTGTCGCAGGTATTGGCAGTCTTTTCTATCGCAGATTTACTGGAACGGGTAGTATACCGGGTAGTAACCGTACCGATCATTGAGCGGACAATATTGATTTTAGTTCTTGTTGTGGTGATCCGATTTATCTGTGAACGGATGGGAGCAAGGTCTTCCTATCTGGCGTGTGTGGATGTAAAACGAATTCTGCGAGAAAAGATTTATGAGAAAATGTTAAAGCTGGGAGCTTCCTACAGTGAGCAGGTATCCTCTTCGGAGGTCGTACAGGTGTCAACTGAGGGTGTGGAGCAGTTGGAAACATATTTTGGAAAATATCTTCCACAGTTATTTTACAGCCTGATCGCACCACTGACCTTATTTATCATTCTTTGCAGAGTGAGCCTGAAAGCGAGTGTGATCCTGCTGATCTGTGTACCGCTGATCCCGATTTCTATCGTGGTGGTACAGAAAGTGGCGAAGAGATTATTAAATAACTATTGGAGCATCTATACTGGACTGGGAGATTCGTTCCTTGAAAATTTACAGGGACTTACCACACTGAAGATTTATCAGGCAGACCAGCAGAAAGCAGACGAGATGGATGTGGAATCCCAGAATTTCCGCAGAATTACGATGAAGGTGCTGACCATGCAGCTCAATTCCACCAGTGTGATGGATATTGTGGCGTATGGTGGAGCAGCGATCGGTATGGCAGTCGCGGTGTCCGAATTCTTAAAAGGAAATATCAGCGTGGCAGGAACGTTATGTATCGTTCTGCTTGCCAGCGAGTTTTTCCTGCCGCTCAGACTGCTTGGTTCGTTCTTTCATATCGCAATGAATGGTATGGCAGCGAGTGATAAGATTTTCAAGATTTTAGATTTACCGGAACCACAGGCTGGAGAAAAAACACTGCCGGAGCTCGCGTTAGATGTTACATTAAAAGATGTGCACTTTTCTTATGAAGAGGACAGAGAGATTTTAAAAGGAATCAACTTAAATCTTCCGGCAGGAAGTTTTGTATCACTGGTTGGTGAATCCGGATGTGGTAAGAGTACGATTGCCGGAATCCTTGCAGCAAAGAACCGGGGATATAACGGAGAAATCACCATCGGTGGCGTACCGCTTAATGAAGTGAATGAAACCAATCTGATGCAGAGGGTTGTTCTGGTTCGCCATAACAGCTACCTGTTCAAAGGTACAGTAGAAGAAAATCTGAAGATGGCAAAACCGGACGCAACGAAAGAAGAGATGGAAGCTGTCCTTCAGAAAGTGAATCTCTTAGGGTTCTTACAGACACAGGATGGCTTGCAGACACAGTTGTTAGAAAAAGCAAGCAACCTGTCCGGTGGTCAGTGCCAGAGACTGGTGATTGCCAGAGCATTGCTTCGGACAGACAGTGCAGTTTATATTTTTGATGAAGCTGCATCCAATATCGATGTGGAAAGTGAAGAACTGATCATGAATGTGATTCACGAACTGGCAAAGACAAAGACGGTGCTTCTGATTTCCCACAGACTGGCAAATGTCGTGAAGTCTGACAAGATCTATTTCTTAAAAGACGGAGAAATCAAAGAAAGCGGAAAGCATGACGAACTGATGAGCCGGAATGGTGCATACAGACATCTGTATGAAAGCCAGATGACACTGGAAAACTATGGAAAAGGAGGAATGGCATAATGAGTGAAAATACGAATACAACAAAACGAAGAAGTGCCATCCAGATCATGGGAAGTCTGATTGGTCTGGTAAAACCCCTGCTCCATATCATGCTGGCAGCAATTATCCTTGGAACATTGGGTTATTTATGTGCAATCTTCCTGACGATACTGGCAGGACAGATTATCATGCATGGTCTTCTAACAGGAGTAGCCGGAATGATTGTTCCGGTGGACAATATGTGGCTGGTATTTACTCCAGTAAAAACGATTATCACAGTCATGATCGTCATTGCAGTGCTTCGTGGAATCCTGCATTATGTGGAACAGTATTGTAATCATTTTATCGCATTTAAGCTGTTGGCAATCATCCGCCATAAAGTGTTTGCAGCACTGAGAAAACTCTGCCCGGCAAAACTGGAAGGACGGGACAAGGGAAATCTGATCTCGATTATTACAACCGATATCGAATTACTGGAAGTGTTCTATGCACATACCATTTCTCCGATTGCGATTGCAACACTGACCTCAATTATTATGGTGATTTTTATCGGAAGATATCACTGGTTAGCAGGCGTGCTTGCACTGGCAGCTTATCTGATTGTCGGAGTAGCCATCCCGATGTGGAATGGAAAACGTGGCAGCCAGAAGGGAATGGAATTTCGGACAAACTTCGGAGAACTGAACAGCTTTGTTCTGGACTCTTTACGAGGATTGGACGAGACCATCCAGTACGGACAGGGTGAAAAGAGAAAAGAGCAGATGTCTGAGCGTTCCAAAAATCTTGCAGGAATGCAGGAGTCATTAAGCAAAATGGAAGGCTCACAGCGTTCATTTACGAACATGGTTATCCTGCTTGCATCCTTTGGAATGCTGGCACTGACAATCTGGCTGTACGACAAAGGTGCGATGGGATTCGAGGGAATCTTAACCTGTACCATCGCAATGATGGGTTCTTTCGGACCGGTAGTAGCATTATCAAGCCTTTCCAACAACCTGAACCAGACATTGGCAAGTGGTGAACGTGTTCTCTCCCTTCTGGAAGAGACGCCGCTTGTGGAAGAAATTCCGGGGGATGTGGAAACTTCCGGTGTAGAGAGCATGGAATATGAATTTAAAGGAGCAGAGGCAGAGAACGTAACATTTGCTTATGGTGAAGAAGTTATTTTAGATAACTATTCACTGAAATTACAGCCGGGTAAAATCACAGGGATTCATGGTGCGAGCGGTTCCGGAAAATCTACACTCTTAAAACTGTTGATGCGGTTCTGGGATGTGCAGGATGGAAGTGTATCGGTAGACGGTACAGATGTCCGCAAGATTCCAACCAAGCATTTAAGAGATATGGAAAGTTATGTTACGCAGGAAACACACCTGTTCCATGATTCCATTGCAAACAACATTGCCATCGCAAAGCCGAGAGCATCCAGAGAAGAGATTATGGAAGCCGCAAAGAAAGCATCTATCCATGATTTCATTATGACACTTCCGAAAGGATATGATACAGAAGTCGGAGAACTGGGTGATACGCTGTCCGGTGGTGAAAAACAGAGAATCGGAATTGCAAGAGCATTTCTCCATGAATGCCCCCTCATTCTACTCGATGAGCCTACATCGAACCTCGACTCTTTAAATGAGGGAATTATCTTAAAATCATTGAAAGAATCGGCTGAGAAGAAAACAGTTGTCTTGGTATCCCACAGAGTATCCACAATGAATGTGGCAGATGTGGTATATGAAATGGAGAATGGCAGAATTTCTTAACAGCAGGAATGCAGAAGAAATACTTTCCAAAAGGGGATAAAGTAGTATATGAAAATTGGAGAATCCAAAGAAGATTATCTGGAAGCGGCGTATGTATTGAAACGTTAGAAAGGATATGTTCGTAATTCTATGCTTAGTGATTATCTGAACTATTCCAAAGCGAGTGTTTCAGTTGCAGTACGTGGACTGCTGGCAGATGGATATGTAATAAAAGACCGATATGGCAGCATTGAACTGACAGAAGAAGGAAGAAAGATTGCAAAAAAAATCTATGCAAGGCATGTGCTTTTAGAAGAATTTTTACGACGAATAGGAGTATCTTCGGAAACTGCAAATCATGATGCGTGTCGGATGGAACATACAATCAGCGAAGAATCTTATAAAAAGATTCAAGAATTGGTACGGAAGATGAAGGAAGAGAATACGTTAAACGAAGAAATGAAATTAACGAATTAAATCAAAAACAGGAAAGGCGGTGGAGAGATTTCACTGTCTTTTCTGCTTTAAAAATGAAGTAACATAAGAAAAGGGATACAAATGAAAAAAGTATTGATTGCTGCGGATGAGGTAGATAAGTGGAGTCAACTTTGTGAAGGGTTAAAAAATGAGTGGGAATGTACGACCGTTAATCTGGATGTGTTTGAAAAATTCCATACCATAGCGGTCTATGACGCAGTATTGATGCTTGTGAGAAATGATAACGGAAAGCTGGGCAGGCTGATTTGGGAAGTCCGGCAGTACAGCAGGGCTCCGATTATTGTAGTGATACCGGGGATTCAGGCGGTAAAAAAGTATATCGAATGGGGTGCAGACCTAGTATTTCCACATCCTTCGGTCAGCTTGATCAACACGTACCTGTATGCATTACTCAGACGTTCCGATATCACATGGAACACTGGAAGAAAAAGAGAAAAGCAGGAGATCATAAGGAAAGGAAAACTTCTAATTGACTGCCGTTATCATACTGTTTACTGGGGGAAGCATGAGCTTGCAACCCTAAATGAGCGAGAAAAGGCATTCCTGTATCTGTTGGCAGATGCCTCCAGACAGGTAGTTACCCATGAGATTATCTTTGAACAGTTATGGAAAGAACCATATGGAGATGACTCTGCCAACATGATCTGGTGTTTTGTACGCAGACTCCGCAAAAAAATGGAAAAGACAGAACCGGAGGCTGCAAAGATAATTCAGAGTATACGAAAGGTGGGATATTATTTAGATATAGACAGATATTGAGCAAAATGTAGAAAAATGTCGAATTATGCGAAAAGTGACTGGCAGATGACTGTTACATTACACAGTTCTGACAGTCTTTTTCTATATACTTCTTTTTGTGGTGTTTTAGTAAGGCATGACAAGGAGAAGAGTTATATTTGCATCAATGGAAGTCCTTAAAAAAACAAAAGAGTAAGGGAAAAAGAAGTGCTGTAATCGAAGAGGTTGCAGCATTTTTTTATTCGACATTTTTCGAACATTATAACGTACATATCCGGTCACCGCCATGCTCCGATTTGATTTCTATACCAAAAATCAGATCGGAGGAAAGCTAAATGGCTTATAACAAGACAAGTGAAGAACGAAAGTGGAATTATTGGAAAGAACAGGAAGAAAAGAAACTGCGTGAACTGGGAATGGAAGAAGAGAAGATCCAAAAGTTGCGCCAGATGGACAGGGAAGATTTTCTGGAAGAGCGCAGATACCGGGAACATCTGGATGAAATGATGCAGGATATGGATTCCATAAAACAAAGGGACAGAGGACGGTTTGCACAGGATATCCGAGAACTTTTAGACAACATTGGAGACCGACGGATCTATGAATTATTAAAGGGCACAGAACATCAGACATTAGAGATACTTTTGCTTAGTACATGGGGATATTCAGGAAGAGAGATTGCCAAAATTATGGGAATGGCAGAACAGACCGTTTATACCAAAAGAAACCGTTTAAGAAAAAAATTAAATAATTTGTCGAAAATTGAATAATAACAGCATTTTTCATCGGCTATTTAATAGGCAGGTAAATTTTGCCAGTGTACTTTGACAATCCTATACCAGCATTACAGGTACGTTCCCGTAAGTAGAAGCGTGTTAGGAAGGCGCGAGGACAAATGAAAATGACAGGAAAGAATATAAAAAATTCTTTGCTGGTGTTTTTGTTTCGAGCGAATCCACTTTAACTGAAACAGGACCGTGGCGGTCTTTTGCGAGGATCACTTACGAGGGGATAATGATACATAGGAACTGCCAGTGAGCAGAGGATGGACTTTGGGTTGTAATCAGCAAGACCTTTAGAAAATCCATGAGTGGTGCAATGCCAAGCATCCGCCTGTAATGTTCCCGTAAGGCAATGGGGGAGTCGAGGACAAATACAACGCCAAAAAACAAAAGTATAAGAAATCAAGGAAGAATGTGTCGTTGATATCAGATACATGCGGCTGTAAGGAGAAATCCTTTACAGCCGTATTGATGTGGTATCAGCACGCATATTAGGTAACAAATTATGTATTACACAAAAGAATATTTAAAAAGAGCGCATCGTGAAATTGATACAATCTTTCGTGTGCTGTTTCCAGAACATGGAATGGCAGTAAGGGAAGAACAGATTATGTTATGCCACGAAATGCTGGATAACCTGCTGGGAAGAAACATAGCACTGTGTGATGCGGGTGTCGGTATCGGCAAGACGTATGCCTATCTGGTGGCCTGTGTTCTGATGAGAAAATATTCTCTCCTTGCAGAAGGATGTTCCCCTTATGAGCAGCGTCCGGTCGTGATATCCACTTCCAGCATTACACTCCAGAAAGCAATTCTTACAGAATATATCCCTTTTCTCTCCCGGATTCTTCAGGAGAACGGGACGATTCAGGCCCCTATTAAAGCTGTGATACGAAAAGGGAAAGAGCATTTTGTCTGCGATGAGAGGTTGGAGCAACGAATCGTTGCAATCGAAGAAAAAAACAAAAATGCGTTGCAGAAAGAAGCTCTGCTGTCGTTGAAAGAACATTATGATATGGACGAAGTGTCCAACTTAAGTGGGTTTGACAGAAGGATGGTGAGTGTACCGAAGTTCTGTTCGGGAGACTGCCCGAAAAGAGGCTCATGCAGGTATCAGCAGTATCTGGAGCGTTCCAGAGATCATGAAATGTTCATTCAGATCTGTAATCACAATTATCTGCTGGCTGATGGTTATCACAGGCTGCAGGATTACCGCCCGTTATTAAAAGACTACCGGGCATTGATTGTCGATGAAGCACATAAGCTGCCGGATGCGGCAAAGCAGATGTTCGGGAAGAGCCTCTGTTATGACGATATCCGGGAAATCTGCTTTTATCTTGGGAATGAGTACCAAGGCCCGGAGATAAGAAAACTGTCCGGGACGATCCGGATGGTGCTGGACATCATAGGAGAAAACCACAGAACCAGATATGGGATAAAAGAAGAATTCCACATGACAGAAGAGTGTGCAATGTATTTATATGAGGGGATACAGACCATGAATAAGATCATAGAAAAATTAGAAAAGAAGATTCCAAAGTGGATCAGAAACAAGCTGGAAGAAACCAAAAGTGTGCTGGAATGCTTTTTCCATCAGGATAAGAAGTATGTGCTGCATCTGAAGCAGGACCATGACCACCGGATTATATTGTGTGCATCCAGCAGACGGATTCCACAGTATCTGGACCAGATGTTATGGAGCAGAGGAATGGGAGCGATTCTTACAAGCGGAACTTTAAAAACCGGACAGGGATTTTCCCACATTCGGAAAATGACAGGATTACAGAGAGTGCGGAGAGTCCGTGAATATGTGGCAGATTCCCCGTTTGAATATCAGAAGAACTGTCTTTTATATCTGCCCAAGAATTTGAAGACATGCAGAAGAGAAAGTCAGGAAGAGGCAGAGATGATAGCAGGCCATATCCATTCACTGATCTGTTCGACTTACGGGCATACGCTAGTGCTGTTTACATCTTATCATTTGATGGGAAACGTTTACCAGATGTTAAGGGATGAAATTCCGTTCCCGATGATAGAGGTGTGGAGACATTCACCGGAAGAGATCACAAGATTTAAACAGATGGACAATGCTGTCCTTTTTGCAGCCGGCTCCTGTTGGGAAGGAGTAGACTTCCCTGGAGATATGGTATCTTCGCTGATTATAGTAAAACTGCCCTTTGCTGTTCCTGATCCCATCAGTGAAGCACAGAAGAAGGAATATGCCAGCCTGAAAGATTATATTCAGGCAGTGATTGTTCCAGACATGCAGAAAAAACTAAGACAGGGATTCGGACGTGCTCTCCGCACCGAGACAGATACTTGTGTCGTGTCCATTTTAGACGAGCGTGCAGGAGAAGGTGGCAGGTATCATGAGGAAGTAATGTGTGCGCTTCCGAGCTGCAAGATGGCAAAAGATATCAAGGATGTCCAGCACTTTATTCGAAACCGGAAAGGCGTGGAATACTACCTGTAACCGTTCGTGGTTCTGCTACAGAAAAAGCAGATTTTGCACGAAAAGTTTGGTGGTATTTCAAGGGCGTTTTCGGTGGGATTGTTGGTATTGATGAATAGCTATTTCGGCATGAAGTGGGTATACTGTGTATAGCGTTAGAGGAAAGGAGGCAGCTTATGATATACAAGGTGGAAACGATAAAAGATGGAACAGAAAAATATTTTTTCATCAGAAATCTGGAAACAATGAGTATTGAAGAACTGCCAAGTAAATATCTAATGCATAAGATTAAATGTAAACGTTCACCAAATACAGTGAAACGCACAGCATTTTCAATCTGCTATTATATGAAATATATGGCAGAGAAAGAAATGGAACTCACAGAAGTCTATCAGTTAGATTATGAAAAACAGACAGAACACTTTGTGGAATTTTTATACTGGCTTAAAGCCGGAAACCATACAGAGCAAACGGCTGGAGAAAAGAAGTGTCCGAATGAAGGAACCTGCAACGCATACTTAAAAGATGTGTTCAGGTTCTATTTATTTATAGAGGCAGAATATGAACAGTACGGAAGTCTCAAAACCTTATCGTATAACCAGATTATAGCGGTTAATCAGGTGGGAGTAAAAAAGGTACTGCGGAATCATTCTTTTAAAGCCTATCTGAAGGAAGAGGAACATCGTGGGAGAACAGCAAAAGAAAATCAGATTATTACAATTTTACAGGCCTGTACGAACCGAAGAGATCAGCTTCTGTTACTTATGTTAGCAGAAACCGGATACAGAATTGGGGAACTACTGGGAGTAAAATATGTCAAAGATATTGATTATAGGAATCACATGATAAGGGTATGCTTCCGGGAAGATAATGAAAATGAAGCGAGAGCCAAAAATGCGGAATACAGAAGTGCCAAGATAAGTAATGATACGTTTGAATTTCTCATGGATTATCTGGCAAAATATCGGAAAATCCTGCAACATCAGGATTACCTGTTTGTGAATATCATGGGTGAGAACATTGGAAAGCCATTAAGAGTGGACAGTGTATATGATATGTTGGACCGAATGGAAAAGAAAACCGGAGTTAAAATCACACCCCACATGTTACGTCACTATTTTGCAAATATGCGAAAGCAGGCAGGATGGGAACTGGAAATGATCAGTCAGGCATTGGGGCATAAACATTTGGATACGACTATAAAGTATCTGGACTGGCTGGATGATGAACTGATAGAAGCAAGTAATGAGTTTTATGCACAACACACTGCTATTTATGGGGCGGAACGTCTGCTGGAGTAGGGAGGTGTGAGAAATACCTATATATTTATTGCAACAGGCAGAACACATAACAGAATCTGAAGTAGATATTGAGAAGAAAAAGCAGGAACTATATTCAGAAATTGATGCACTTGGAATAAAAAGCGATTCAAGAATTAACAAATTGAAAAAGTTCTTGGCAGATAGAAAAATCTGGCATCTGGAAGAAATGGATTATCCTTTGCGAAATTCGTATGAACAATATTTAAGAGGACAGATACGATCACAAATTGTATCTTTCTATTTGAAAATATATGATACGGTAAAACAACAACATATCTATCAACAAATGCAGACGCTAAATGGAAAGCGGATATATGAATGGAAATATCAAAATAAAATTTATTTTCTGAAGTATTATCCGGAAAAGGAAATAGCTGAGACCTTTGAAACTTCTTATAAAACAAACCTATTGGTGTGGGATTTTACACAAAATTGTTCAGAAGTTTTAAAGAAACAAATTTTTTATACGTTGAGTCGTATCATTGCCAATACTTCAATGTCTAAGGCTTATAGAAATGTCAGGTTAAAATCCTTAAAACTTCTTTATGATTCTTGTGTTCAGTTAAATATTACGGATATTGGATTGCTGGAAATGGAACAAGTGGAAACTATTTTAAAGAATTTTCCCGAAACGAGTCAACGAAGTATTTTAGGTGAATGCAGAAGAGATGCGTTTATGCAGCAGGAACAGATCCAATGGGAAGCAAATGTATGGTATCTGGAACGATTACATCTTGGAAAACATCGGATAGACGAAAGTAAATCCTTAATTAGCATTTCTTTTATGGAAGTCAAGGAAATACAGAATCGAGAAATTTTACAGGCATACATGAAATATGAACTGGGAATTACTGGACAGGCAGTCAGCACGATTGTACGAAGATTTGTATGTATTAGAAATTTTATTGAACTGCTGGAACAAGAAAAGATACTGGCGATTCATGCAACTGTCGCAGAAGTAAAAAAGTATGCAGACGGCTTGCGAGAACGGGGAATACAGGCAAAGGGATTTAATGAAAGAATTTTCGGTATCGGTCATTTTTATAAATTCATGGAAGTTAAACAGTATATTACAAGAATGCCATTCCGAATTGAATATTTCCAACAAAAAGAAGTAATAGTACATCATGATCGTAGCGTTGAGGAAACAGTATATATGGAAATTTTGAAAAAATTATATCTTTTTCCAGAGCGATTACGATGTATGTTCCTACATCTGTGGTGTCTAGGATTACGGGCGAGTGAAGTGTGTACATTGAAAGGAAATGCTTATTATCAGCAGGGCGAGGATTATTGGATTCAGGTGTATCAGGTCAAAATGAAGAATTATAAAAGGATTCCAATCCCACAGGCACTTTATCAGATTATGAAAGTATACTTGAAAAAACATGAAATTCAGCCTGAAGAATTCATTTTTAAAAACAGCAGAGGTGGTGCTTGTCTATATGGTACATTCCGAACTCAGATGATAGAAGCGTGCCGGGAAAATAAGATTGCAAATGGAGAATATTTATTTCAATCACACGATTATCGACATACAGTAGCAACTATGTTTTATGACAGTCATGTATCACTGCAAAGTATCAGGGATTATCTTGGACATACTTATGAAGAGATGACAAGACAGTATATTGATTATATGCCGCAAAGGATTGCAAAAGCAAATGATGAGTTCTTTGAAATGCAAGGAAGTAGTTTAGCATCATGGCTAAAGAAAGAGGAAAAAGATGGAAAATGATATTATATACTTCAGCGATTTCCCCAATTTACAAGAAACAGGGACACGTAAGGATAATGGAAAATTTGATTTAACGTTGCTTCCAACGCAAGAATTAAAGGAAGAGTTTCGAGGTTATATTATGTATCGCTGCAAAAACGGAACGTTTAGAGCATTGATTCAGGATCGAACAGCTTATAATCATATTGCAAAGTTTTTGAACAGCAGAATAAATCGGAGAATCAAAAGCCTTGGAGATAGAAATCCAGAAAAATGGATATCACTTTTAAAAGGCTGGATGTTAGAACAGGGAATAACTATTGTAAAAGAAAAGAAGAGTGTGTATGGTACAGTAAGCTATGGCGAAGCAGTGACGATATTATATTTCAGAAACGTACTGAAATTTTTAGGGCCAGAAGATTTACGGGATGAGATAGAAAAAGATGTTTGGGAACTAAAAAATCTGGATATTAAAATCAGATCCAATCCAATTTATAATGTAAAAACACTGGATTTCAGAAAAATATATCAGCCAGATATCAGGGAAGAATGTAAGAAAGCTGTTTATATGAATCTGCAGTATGAAGCAATAGGAACTGTACAGGGAGAATTGACAATAATGAGGATATTCTCAGAATATCTCCAAAAAGAGTATTCCAAAATAAAAAGCTGCAGTGAAATAGACAGAGAAGTGTTGGAAGAATTTTTGATACATCTGTCAACAAAAGATACTTCCCATAGTGCGAATAGTTCTTATGTAATTTCATTAAGACGACAGTTAGAGACAATCGGAAAAATTTACAGCTATGAAAGATTGGAGCATTTATTTATTAATACGGATATTCCACCGGAAGTAAATGCAGAATTTAGAGTGTATTCTGATGATGAAATGAAACGACTGAATGCGGAAATTACACAGATGGATGTACAGATTGCAAGATGTCTTCTGATACATCAGATGCTTGGAACTAGGATATCAGATACCCTTACACTGAGACCAGATTGTCTGACGAGAGAAAATGGCCAAGATATGATTGAAATATATCAAGTTAAAACTAAAAGATATAAAAAACCGATCAGTAAAGAACTTGCAAAACTGTTACAGAGTTCTATTGAATATACACAGGAAAAGTTCGGTGATACAGAATACATATTTGTTAATGAAAAAGAACCTGACCGCCCGATGCAGTATATGGCTATAAAAACAAAAGTCATGTCCATGATACAGGAAAAGCAGTTGAAAGATGATCATGGCGAATTATTCGGGTTTGGAACGCACATGTTCCGGCACTACTATGGCGTCAAACTTACAGAAATGCATCTGGATGACTGGACGATAGCGAGACTATTGGGGCATAAAAGACTGAATAATGTACAGCATTACCGGAAAATGAGCAATCAAAGAATGGCAGACGAAACCAGAGAAGTAAGACAGAGGATGAGTGACATCATATATATGAGTCTGGCAAGATGGGGTGAAGAATATGAGCAAATACGACAAGATGATTGAGGAAAATCAGAGAAAAAGTAAAGAGAAAATTGAACTGGCATTGCAAGCAATACAAGATATGCTGGCAAATAAAGAACGTATCAGCGTTCCAAAGCTGATGAAGAAAACTGGATTGTCGAGAGGATTCTTTTATAAAAATCCAACCGTCCGGGATACATTGAACCAAGCAGTAGAGCAACAGGCCGGAATGATAGATCCAAGAAGAGAAATTCTGAACATGGCGATGGAAAAACAGATTGAACTGTTGAACCAGAAGGTGGCAGCTCTGAGCAGAGAAAATAAGGAACTGAAGAGAAAGAACGAAAAGTTACAGAAGGCATTACGGAAACAGGATTTGAATTTTATTAAGAACTTATAACATTGAAAATAATAAGATGGAAGAGATGTGTGCAGACACATCTTTTCATCGTTGAGGATAAAATATATAGAATGAGAATGGGATTGTTTTATGGTATACTAAAAGTGAAATGCTAACTTTGATATGAGGTATAAAACCTGTCTCTTATACACATCTCCGAGCCCACGAGACCGAGGCTGATCTCG
>ENA-OZMA01000008-OZMA01000008.1-human-gut-metagenome-genome-assembly--contig:-NODE-8-length-23720-cov-4.631397_pt1 | contig 23720 bp, 20 predicted proteins | sample MGYA00244186_ERZ653807 | MGnify/ENA primary metagenome ERZ653807 (study PRJEB26926, sample SAMN06164404) | human gut metagenome | biome: ENVO:00009003; feature: ENVO:2100002; material: ENVO:00002003...
GGGCTCGGAGATGTGTATAAGAGACAGGCTGACCGCCGCAGAAAAGCGTGAAATCAGCCGTATCCTGGAAACTGCCAGAGGCGACGGCAAGGTACATTCCGCGCAGGATACTTTACCGTTCCGCCAGATGTACCCGGACGGTCTGTGCAAGCTGGACGACCACACCTGGTCGAAGTGTATCGAGTTCGAGGATGTGAATTATCAGCTTGCGAAGCCCGACGACCAGACGGCAATCTTTGAAGCCCTCTGCGATATGTATAACGCCCATGACGCTTCTATCGGGATGCAGCTCTCCCTTGTGAGCCGCCGCATGAACCGGGAAGATTTTGTGAAGCGTATCGAGATCGCGGCGCAGGGAGATCACTTCGACCATATCCGTGAGCTTTACACGCAAATGCTCCGCAAGCAGCTTGAACGGGGCAACAACGGTCTTATCAAGACAAAGTACCTGACCCTCACCATCGAGGCACGGGACAGCAAAACCGCAAGGGCACGGTTTTCCCGGATCGTCATGGATGCCCTCAACCATTTCAAGGTCATGGGCGCTCTGGCAAAAGAGCTTGGCGGCAAGGAATGGCTGGAAATGCTCCACGGCATCCTGCACCCGGACGGGGAACGGTTTGCCTTTGAATGGAACTGGCTTGCCCCTTCCGGCCTGTCGGTCCAGGATTTTATCGCACCTTCTTCTTTCCGCTTCGGTGAAGCACGGAAGTTCACGATGGCGGATAAATTCTGTGCCGTGTCCTTTCTGCAGATCAGCGCACCGGAAATGGATGACCGTATGCTCACTGAACTGCTGGATACGGACAGCGGGCTGCTTGTCAGCCTCCATATCCGCAGCATGGACCAGAACGAGGCAATCAAAACGGTCAAGCGGAAGATCACCGACATTGACAGTATGAAGATTGACGCGCAGAAAAAGGCGGTGCGGGAAGGTTTCGATATGGATATCATCCCCACTGACCTTGCCACCTACGCAGGCGAGGCAAAGAACATCCTCCGTGACCTGCAAAGCAGAAATGAGCGAATGTTCCTGATGACCTTCCTGGTGGTAAATTTTGCAGACAGCAAGCAAAAGCTGGAGAATGATCTTCTCCGTGCGGCAAGCGTGGCGCAGAAATATAACTGTTCCCTGGTACGGCTGGACTTTCAGCAGGAGGACGGCTTCGTGTCGGCTCTGCCCCTGGGTGTCAACCGCATTAAGATACAGCGCGGGCTTACCACTTCGGCGGTGGCGGTGTTCGTTCCCTTCACCACACAGGAGATTTTCCATGGCGGCGAGGCTCTTTACTACGGGCTCAATGCCACTTCCGGCAATATGATCCTTGCTGACCGCAAAAAGCTGAAAACGCCCAACGGCATGATCTTAGGTACGCCCGGCAGCGGCAAGAGTTTTTCCGCAAAGCGTTCCATTGTGGGTGTGTTCCTGAATACAAAGGACGATATCTTGATCTGCGACCCGGAGGCTGAATATTTTCCGCTGGTGAACCGTCTGGAAGGACAGGTCATCAAAATCTCACCTACCAGTACACAGTATGTGAACCCTATGGATATCAACCTCAATTACAGCGAGGACGATAACCCGCTGGCGCTGAAATCCGACTTTATCCTGTCATTCTGCGAACTGGCGGCAGGCGGACGGAACGGTCTGGAGCCGGTGGAGAAAACGGTCATTGACCGTGCTGTGCGGATCGTGTACCGCCCCTATATTGCAGACCCCCGCCCGGAGAATATGCCGCTGCTGGAAGATTTGTATGACGAGATCAAACGGCAGCCGGAGCCGGAGGCACAGCGGATCGCGGCGGCGCTGGAACTGTATGTGCATGGCAGTTTGAATGTTTTTAACCACCGTACCAATGTGGATATCAACAACCGCATTGTCTGCTTCGATATCAAGGAGCTGGGAAAGCAGCTCAAAAGCCTGGGTATGCTGGTGATCCAGGACCAGGTATGGAACCGTGTTTCCCAAAACCGGGATCAGGGTAAATCCACCTGGTACTTCGTGGACGAATTCCACCTTCTGCTGCGCGGTGAGGTTGGTTCCTGGAGCGTGGAGATTTGGAAACGCTTTCGCAAATGGGGCGGTATCCCCACGGGGATCACGCAGAACATCAAGGACCTGCTTTCCTCCCCGGAGATCGAGAACATTTTTGAAAACAGCGATTTTGTGTACCTTCTGAACCAGGCCAGCGGAGACAGGAAAATCCTCTGCGAGCGCCTGAATATCTCCAACCAGCAGGCGGCGCATATCAGCAACGCAGGCCCCGGCGAGGGGCTGATCTTCTTCGGTAATGTGATCCTGCCTTTTGTGGATGACTTCCCAAAGGACAATGAACTTTACAGCATTATGACGACAAAACTTGGTGAAACCGGGAAAGGAGAAAACGAACATGAATGATCCCCGCTATTTGCATACGGAAGAAAAACAGGAGGGCGAAACCTTCTTTGATGTGATGAACCGGCTGATTGCCAGAAGCAAGGCGGTCACGGCGGATATGGAGGCGGTTCTTGCGGAGCTGGAAAGTGAGATCGAACCGTTCCGTGCACCGAAGGGTCATGAATAAACTGACCCATGTGAGCCTGTTTTCCGGCATTGGCGGTCTGGACCTGGCGGCGGAGGCTGCCGGGTTTGAAACCGTCTGCCAGTGTGAGTGGGCGGATTTTCCGCACTCCGTCCTCTCCGCACGATGGCCGGATGTTCCCAGGTTCCGGGATATTACTACTTTCACGAAGGAGGCGTTTTTTGAAAAAACAGGACTTGAAACAGTTACCGTTATCTCAGGCGGCTTTCCCTGTCAGCCCTTCTCCACCGCCGGAAAACGGAAGGGCTTTGCGGATGAACGCTACCTGTGGCCGGAAATGTGCCGCGTTATTACCGAGCTGCGGCCCCGTTGGGTGCTTGGGGAAAATGTTGCTGGCTTCATCAATATGGGGCTCGACAAAACGATCTTTGACCTGGCAAAAGCGGGATACGCTGTTCTCCCATTCGTATTTCCGGCTTGCGGTGTCGGCGCATGGCATGAGCGCCAGCGAACTTTTATCGTCGCGGCTGATGTTTCCCACACCCCTTGCCTCCGACAACAACACCGCCAGGGACGCGGCAAGCCTGGATGTGTTCCTGTCGGACAATGGGATATTCCGCAAGAGGAACCGAAACGGGGCGATCTGGAGCCTCAGCCTGTCGGCGGCGGTATTCTATCTGACCCCGGTGGCGTCGGACGGTTTCCGCTCAACCTTGAAGCCGTCGGCCTTCGATCCGGCGAAGAAGGACGGGAACCTGTCGGCACAGATCATCTCCCAGGAACAGCCGGTGTCCGAAACGGCAGCACTGAACCCGGATTGGGTGGAATGGCTCATGGGCTTCCCGAAAGGATGGACGGATGTATCCTCTGGGCCGCCGAACCGGAAGGAATCTCCCGCATGACCGAGCGCATGGATGACCGGGCGCTGCGGCTGAAAACATTGGGAAATGCGGTCTGCCCGCCCCAGGCCTATCCCATTTTCCGCTATATCGCCATGATCGAGAATGGCACCTGCGGTGACTTCTGCCCCTATGGAAAGGAAGGTGACTGCCTATGAGGGAACTGAAAGCGACCGATAAGATCACGCAGAAAATGACCCGTGACGGTGCGGTATCTGAAAACCTTGCCACGGGCGAGGTGAAACATATCAGCAGCCGGGAGCCGGAAACGGAACTGTCCGCTTCTTCGGAAGAATCCGCTGGCGCTGCGGCTGACCTTGCCCTGCGTGCGGCGGAACACCATGAGAAGAAAAGCGCACGAAAGGCGGAAAAGGCTGACACCCAGGCGGTGCGGGATGGTTCTGCCGCAAGGCAGCGCCCGTCCTCCCGCCTGCAATTTACCGAGGAAGAACGTGCCGATCTCGCACTTGGAAAGTACATCGACCGTTCCGACCGTGCGGCGGACAGGCTGGACGCGGCAAAGGCCGCTATCCCCACAAAGAAAGTTCTCCGTACCGAGCGTGTTTTTGACGAGACAGTCGGAAAAGGCAAAACGCAGCTTCACTTTGAAGAAGTGGAGAAACGCCCCAATGGACGCCTGCGGCACAATCCGCTTTCCCGGCCGGTCCATGAGATCGTCCATGCCGCCCATGCGAAGGTGCATGAGGTGGAACAGGAAAATGTGGGTGTAGAGGCCGGACACAAAGGCGAGGTGTTGACGGAACGCGGGTTTGCCTACGGAAAAGGCAAAGTCCGTGCGGCCGTCCACCATCACCGCACAAAGCCCTGGCGTGACGCAGCGAAGGCAGAGCAGGCTTCGGTCAAGGCAAACGCCGAGTACCTTTATCAAAAGGCACTGCATGATGATCCTGCATTGGCAGCTTCTAACCCGGTATCCCGCTTTCTGCAGAAACAGCGGATCAAGCGGAACTATGCAAAGGAGCTGCGGCAGGCAGAGAAAACCGCAAAGAACACAGCGGCTACGGCGAAAAGTGCGGCGCAGAAAGCAAAGGACGCCTTCAAGGAAACTTTCCTCTACATCAAGCACCATAGCCGGGCGGTGCTGTTGGTGATCGGCATTGGTGCCTGTATTGCCCTGCTGTTTGGTGGGGTATCTTCCTGTTCCATGATGGCGGGCTCCGGCGTGGGCGGTGTATTCACTTCCTCTTATCTCTCCGAGGATGCGGATATGCTGGCTGCGGAGGCGGCCTACTGCGAACTGGAGCAGGAGCTTCAATATGAGCTGGACCACTATGAGGCTCTGCACCCCGGATATGACGAATACCGTTTTGATCTGGACGAGATCGAGCATGACCCTTATGTGCTGATCTCCATTCTCACGGCGTTCCATGAAGGGGTGTTCACCATCGACGAGGTTCAGGCGGAGCTGCAAATGCTCTTTGAAAAGCAGTACATCCTGACGCAGACCGTGGAAGTGGAGGTGCGCTATCGGACGGAGACACGGACAGACAGCGAAGGAAACGACTATGACGTGGAAGTACCGTACAACTACTATATCTGCAAGGTGAAGCTGGAAAACTTCGACCTTTCCCATGTGCCGGTCTACATCATGGACGAAGAAACGCTTTCCCTGTATGCGGTCTATATGGCAACGCTGGGAAACCGGGAAGATTTGTTCCCCGGCTCCGGCTATGTAGATAAGTACACTAACCCGCCCACCACCTATGATATCCCGCCTTCCGCACTGGAAGATGAAACCTTTGCGGCGCTCATTACCGAGGCGGAGAAGTACATCGGCTATCCCTATGTCTGGGGGCGGCAGCAATCCCAACACTTCTTTTGATTGCTCCGGCTTCGTGTCCTGGGTGCTGACGCAAAGCGGCGTCTGCAATACGGGCAGACTGGGAGCCCAAGGACTCTACAATATTTCCACCCCGGTATCCTCTGCCAACGCAAGACCCGGCGACCTGATCTTTTTCGTCGGCACTTACGATACACCGGGTGTTTCCCATGTGGGTATCTATGTGGGCGGCGGAAAAATGCTGCACTGCGGCGACCCCATCCAGTATGCAGATATCAACACAAGCTACTGGCAATCCCACTTTTACGCTTTCGGGCGACCGCCCTACAACTAAAAAACGATATGGAGGTAATTTGATTTATGGCAACGACACAGAAGATCCGCAATGACATTGCGAAAACCAAAGAAAAGATCGCGGAACAGCAGAAACGCCTTCGTGCGCTGGAGGTCCAGCTTGCGGAGGAAGAAAATCTGGAAATCGTCCGCATGGTGAAAGCCGTGAAGATGGATAACAAGGAACTGACCGCCTTCCTGAAAGCCTATGCCAGCGGTATGATCTCCCTGCCGGAAGGTATGCTGCAGGAGGGCAACACCGAGAATGAGGAAACGGAGGGATACGAGGATGAAGCATAACTTTATGACAAAAATGGTATCGGCTCTTTTGGCGGTGGTGCTCAGCACTGCCGCTTTTTCTATCACCGCCTTTGCCAGCGGCGGCGAGGAAACCACGGAGTCCGTGGCTGAACAGGAAACGACTGGGGATGTCTCTGATCTGCTTTCCGCTCTGGCAGGCAGCCAGGTCACGGTATCCGTCACCGAGGATGGTATCCAGTTCAGTTCCGGCGAAAATGACTCTGAGCAGACCGGCACCGTCACCACGGGCGGCGGCAATCTGAATGTCCGCACGGGCGCTGGAATGGATTATACCGCCTTCACTCAGCTTCCCAACGGAACGACCGTGAAGGTGATCGGCACGGACGGCGACTGGCTGAAGGTCATCCTGCCGGAGAAAGTCGGCTATGTCTATTCCGGCTACATGACGGTAAGTGACGGCGAGGCTGGTTCCGGGGAAGGTTCTTTCTCTCTGGACGCGGAAACGCTGGAAAATCTGCTGGGGATGCTGGGCGGCGGTCTGAATGGCGGTGCCGCTTTGACGCCGGACGGGAACCTTTCGCTGATCGACGATATCGGCAGCCCTACCACCAGTGGCAAACAGTTTATCACAGTGGAAACGAAGAACGGCAATGTGTTCTATCTCATTATCGACCGTGACGACGAGGGCGAGGAAACCGTGCATTTTCTGAACCAGGTGGATGAAGCCGACCTCACGGCGCTTACGGAAGATGGAGAAAAGGCGGAAACACCTATTGTCTGCACCTGTACGGAGAAGTGCCAGGCCGGAGCGGTCAATACCGCTTGCCCGGTTTGCGTAAAAAATCTTAGTGAATGTGTTGGCACAGAACAGAAAGCTGCGGAGTCCACCGAGCCGGAGAATCCGGAACCCGAAAAGAAAAGCAATACCGGGGCGATCCTGGCGGTGCTGCTGATCCTTGCAGCCGGAGGCGGCGCGGCGGTCTATTTCCTGGTGCTGAAACCGAAGCAGGGCAAGAAAGTTCCCGCTGATCTGGATGATTTCGACCTGGAGGATGAAGAAGAATATCTGACTGAGGACGAGGAAACGGAGGAAAAGAATGAGTAAACTGATTATTGCGGAAAAACCGAGCGTGGCCAAATCTATCGCGTCGGCCCTGGGTGCTTCATCCAGGGCTGATGGCTTTTATGAGGGCAATGGCCTTCTTGTATCCTGGTGCGTGGGACATCTGGTATCCCCGATGGATGCGGGCGGCTATGACGAGCGTTTCAAGAAATGGCGCTATGATGATCTTCCCATTCTGCCGGAGCCATTTCGCTATGTGCTGGCACCAGGCAAGGAGGATACTTTTGAAAATCTCCGTGCCCTGATGAACCGACCCGATGTGGATACCATTGTCAATGCCTGTGACGCCGGGCGTGAAGGGGAGCTGATCTTCCGTTTGATGTATGAAATGGCTGGATGCCGCAAGCCAATTCTTCGTCTCTGGATTTCCTCAATGGAGGACAGTGCCATCCGGGAGGGCTTTTCTGACCTGCGCCCCGGCGCCGATTATGAAGCATTGTATCAATCAGCCCTGTGCCGCCAGAAAGCGGATTGGCTGGTGGGGATCAATGCCACGCGCCTTTTCTCCGTCCTCTATCACCGCACCCTGAATGTAGGCCGTGTGCAAACACCCACGCTGGCAATGCTGGCGGAGCGTGACGCAAAGATCACGCTGTTTCACAAGGAAAAATATCATTTGCTGCGCCTGACGCTGGATGGAGCCGAGGCGGTGTCGGAGAAATTCACCGATTCGGCAGCGGCGGAACAGGCAGCGGCCATGTGCAAGGGTGCGACCGTCACCTGTACCTCTGTCACGAAGGAGCAGAAGAAGGAACAGCCGCCGAAGCTCTATGACCTTACCACCTTGCAGCGGGAGGCAAACCGCCTGTTTGGATACACGGCGAAGCAGACCTTAGACTACGCCCAGAGCCTCTACGAAAAGAAGCTGCTGACCTATCCCCGCACGGACAGCCGCTATCTGACCTCCGACATGGCGGAAACGGTCTCCTGTGTGATCCACCTGGCGGTAAAGCTGCCGCCTTTTGATGGCTGCGGCAACTTCTTTCCGCTGGTGGAGGCCATGATCTCCGATAAAGATGTATCCGATCACCACGCCATTATCCCCACGATGGAGATTGAAAAAGCGGATATCAAGGCTCTGCCTCTGGGCGAACGCAATTTGTTTCTGCTGGTCTGCTGCAAGCTGCTGTGTGCATCGGCAGAGCCGTATGTGTATGAGGCGGTCACGGTAACTTTCGACTGCGGCGGCTATTCTTTCACCGCAAAGGGCAAGCGCATCCTTGCCGAAGGCTGGCGGGAGATCGACCGCATTTTCCGTACCTCCCTGAAGGAAAAGGTAGCGGATGGGGACGGCGGCACGCTCCCAGACTTCACCGAAGGGCAGATTTTTGATGGTGCGGAGATTGCTGTTACCGAGCATTTCACCCAGCCGCCGAAGCCCTATACCGAAGATACCCTCCTGTCCGCGATGGAGAATGCGGGCAAGGACGATATCCCCGATGAGGCGGAGCGAAAAGGTCTTGGCACGCCTGCGACCAGGGCGGCCATCATTGAAAAGCTGGTGGCAGCCGGATTTGTGGAGCGCAAGGGCAAGAACCTGATCCCCACAAAAGCCGGTATCAACCTTGTCACGGTCCTGCCGGAGCCGCTGACCTCTCCCATGCTGACAGCGGAATGGGAACAGAAATTGACGGAGATTGCAAAAGGCGGCGCTGACCCGGATACCTTCATGGACGGTATCCGCACGATGGTCCGGGAGATCGTGTCCACCTATTCCTGCATTTCCGAGGATGGCAAAAAGCTGTTTGCCCCGGAGAAGGAAGTGATCGGTGCCTGCCCCCGCTGCGGCCAGCCGGTTTATGAGGGCAAGAAGAACTTTGCGTGTTCGGATCGGTCCTGCGGTTTCGTCCTCTGGAAAAATGACCGCTTCTGGACGAGCCGCAAGAAGGAGCTGACAAAGAAGATGGCAACGGACCTTCTGAAAAAGGGACGTACCAATGTCAAGGGAATGTGGTCTGAAAAGAAACAGGCTGCTTATGACGCTGCGGTGATCCTGGACGACACGGGTGGCAGGTACATCAATTTTAAGTTGGAATTTCCGAAAAGAAAGGTTGGTGCTGATGGCAGAAAATAAGACTTTGGAACATTTACCCGAAGTGAGGGCGGCGGTGGCTGCCCTCTCCCCGGAGGACCGGGAACTGTTGGAGGCGGTGCAGGCATCGCCCTTCAAGCTGACAGCGCCGGAGCAGTTCAAGGAGTTTGCGGACAACATCGACTATTTCGTATTTGAGCCCAATATCCACGATCTGAATGATCTGGGGTGGCGGTATCTGACACAGCACATGGATATGCTGCTGCCCCCGGAACTTCTGAAAGCGATCGACCCTGTTCCTTTTGGCAAATACGCCATGCAGGAGGAACAGGGCCATTTTACGGAACACGGATATATTTCTCTCTCCGGCGACGAGTGGAACCATGAATGCTCTGCGGAGCCGGAGAAAAAGCCCTCCATCCGAGAACGGCTGGAACAGGGCAAGAAGAAATGTGCGGAGAAAAACAAGGTGCAGCCCCATAAGGAAAAGTCTGCGCCGGAACTGTAAGGAGGTGCTGATATGCCATATTACGATCACGACAAGGATTATCCCTTTGCCGCCTTTATCACCAATCTTGGGAAGTACAATGAGGGCGAACTTGTGGGCGAGTGGGTGAAGTTTCCCACCACCACCGAAGAATTGAAGGAAGTGTTTAAGCGGATCGGGATCGGCCAGAAGGATGACTTCGGCCAGCCCTATGAGGAATGGTTCATCACGGACTATGACTGCTATGTGGACGGTCTTTACAGTAAGCTGGGTGAATATGAAAATCTGGACGAGCTGAATTATCTGGCATCGAAGCTGGATGAAATGAGCGAAAGCGAATACGCACAGTTTCAGGCCGGTATGGAAATGGGCGACCATTGCGGCAGCCTGCAGGAGATCATCAACCTCACCGAGAATCTGGATTGCTATGAGGTTTACCCCGATATCCATGACTATGACGATCTGGGCCGCTATTACATCGAAGAACTGGACGTTATGCAGGTGCCAGAGCATTTGCAGAATTACATCGACTATGAGGCCTACGGCCGGGACGTTGCGTTGGAGGAAAACGGCACCTTCACGGATCAGGGCTATGTGCGTGATACGGGTGACAGTTTCCATGAGTATTACGACGGTGAGCGCGGCAGTATCCCCGACGAGTACCGGGTGATGACCTTTCAGGACGATCTTCCCGAAGAAGAAAAATCTGAATGGGCTATGGATATCGCCTTTGACATGGACGAGTTTTTCCGTCAGAACGATCCGCAGTATGCGGCGGAGCACCCGGAGGCACACGCCGCAAAGGAAGAACTGTATGAAAATCTGATGGCCGGACGCATTTCCACTTTGGATGAAAAGCTGGCGGCACTGGGGCAGACGCAGGAGGACTATCTTCCTTCGGAGATTGAAAAGTTCAAGGACGCCACGGGCTATGAGGAATTTCTTGATTTTGATCCGGCGGAGGTCAAGGCCGCTTTGGATGACCCGGAGAAGTCCCATGCGGATGAAATGCTGTCCGCTGCTGAGAAGGTTGCCTCGGAAAAGATGACTGTGCTTGTAGTGGAGCCTATGAAGGAACCCTATGTGAAGGAGATCGACCCCGACCTTCATTCCCTGCAGGCAGAGGTTGGCGGTGATATTGGCGCAACTTATCCCTATTCTGACCCGGTGGCGCTGGTTTGCAATGATGAAGGAAAGCTCATAGGGCTTGATCTGAACCGTGGGCTGCGGGATGAAAACGGCGAAATTTATGATATCGTAGCAGGAACCTTCCTGGTGGTTGGACTTGGCGAAGAAGATTTTGCGTCCCTGTCCCCGGAACTGATCCAGAAATATACGGAACAGTTCAAAACGCCGGAACGATTTATGCAGATCAATGGCAATATCGTTGTTCTCCCTGTCCCGGCAGAGAAGCAAGACCTCGCTTATCTGCCAGACCGTTTTGAAACTGGCGAGCGTGTGCAGACACCGAGGGGCAGCTTTCAGGTGACGGCTATGAGCCGGGAACAGATGGAGGCGGCCGGTTACGGTGTCCACCATATTTCCGATGATGGAAAGTATCTTATCATGGGAAATGGTACACGGGCCTTTGCCGTGGCAGCGGAGCAGCCGGAAAAGGACAATCCTCTCCGCACCGCTGAAATGACGCTGGAGGATGACTACGGCATGATCGACGGCGTTATCAACAACGGCAGACGCGGCGAAGAATTGGAAAAAGCCCAGGAGTATGCAGAGCGGACAACGCCGGAGAAGCCTTCCATCCGTGAGAGGTTGGAGGACGCAAAACGGGAGTGTGCCGAGCACAAGCCCCCGGAGGGCAAGAAGCCCGGCCGTGATGTGCCGGAGCATGACTGCCTATGAGTCGAAGCAAGAAATGGCGGCTGGAATGGGCGTTCTTCCTGGGTGAGAACGGCAGGCGGCAGTATAACCATATCTGTAAAAAATGTGTTCACGGCTGCAAGCAGAGTTTCCGGGCGTGTCTGGTCGCTTGTCCGCATTACAGTTCCAAACGATCTAAAATTTGTGAGGATAAGGGTAGAAAAACCGCAGAATAATTCCCTGTATCCGTACTTTCAAAGAGAGCCTTTATGATTTCTCATGTGTCGGTCTGCTTGCTGGCACATAGAGAAAATGGCTCGATTTCAAACACTTTCTGATACACAAAACGGGAGTACAGCTTTTCGGTTCATCCGATTGGCTGTACTCCCGCTTTTTTATTTGTTTTCGTCATTATCAGGTTTTTCCGTTTCCGCTACACTTTCTATCATGTCAACGACTACGGCATTAAGCTGTGCGGCGTTCTGCGATGTAATGACCGGCCGCCCGGTATCCTTTTCAATATCCTGTCGAACCTGACCGGCATAGCTGCCGCCACGACGGGCAATCTTCTGACTTTCAGAAAAACCTTCCGGCTGATGTGCTTTTGACAGTTCTGTGGTTGTTGCCTCTGCCAGCATATTCAGAACAATTTCCATCGTGCTCATATTATCACGAAGGTTTTCTTTTTTCAGACCTTTCAGCTTCTTATATTGCCGAGTAGTCATGCCGGACCAGGCTTTCGTGATCTCATCTGTGAGAATCGCATACTCTTTGCCTTGCTGTACGCCGCGCTCCTGCCATTCCGCGGTAAGCTCATTACGGACACGGATAGAAAGAAGCCGCTGATGAATCCAGTCTGTATCATATCCCTTTTTCTGATAGGTCTCTAATGCACGGTCGATTGCCTGTTCCGGGTCAATTGTTTCTTCAATGCGTTCACGGCCGACCTGAGCAAGCCAGAGTTTGAACGGTTCGGCTTTCGGTGATGGGATAGACTGAATAATGCGTAAAAGCTGTTCGGCCGTTGCTGCCAGCACTTTACGCTTTTTGCCTGTTGCGCCCATCATTGCTACCTGGGGACAATTTGTCCCCAGGTAGCTTGCAAGCTGTTCATCACGCTTACGCATTTTTTTGAGATAGTCTGTTGGATTAGAACTATCTGTCAGGACGGCGATAACATCCACAACAGAGAAATACCATTCTTCCTGTTCTTCGTCCCATGCGGTGCGTATTTTTCTATCTTCAAAAAGCTGGATGGAATTATTTTCGTCCATGAGCCTCAACCTCCTTAGAATATGTACTTTAATTTTAACATGAAAGGGGTTCTATTTCTATAAGAGAAGCAAATTTCGCCGCAGTAGGCGTTGTGGGAATGTGCGTAAACTGTCAGAATTGCGAGGCTGTGGGAAAGCTGTTTGCAGGCCTGTGGGAAAAGGCTTGTCTTTTTCCATCAGGTTGTGAATGGTTTTTCCATCGGCACGAGCGGCAGTTTTCCATATTTCCATGACGCAAGAAAATCATCCAGCAATTAGCCGGTACACCGTCAGCGGCACATACCACACCGCCACAATCAGCCGCCAGGCCAGAACGAAACCGCCGATCACACCGCCGATAATGAAGTTCAATGCAAACAGGGCAACCCCTCCACCCAGGGAACCGCCGCCCGGCACGATCCAGAGGCACATCCGATGGAGGCCAAACGGCAGCCCGCAGAGTATCCAGAGCCATACATAGTCAAGCTCTCCGTTCTTCATGCAGGCGGATTTGAAGATACAATACAGAATCAGTGCCACGGTCACGGGCAATACACTTTTGAAGAATAATGCTTTGATTGCTTCGCTTCTTGTCATCGGTAAAACCTCCTTCCGCAGTTCCATTATACAGAATGCCGGGAGCTGCGCCCAGCGTCTTTCAAAGAAATTTATTCAAGTTCATGCCGCCGCTGTTGTTCCTGTTCCTTTGGAACGGCCAGCAGTGCATCCACATTTTGCTTGACGGTCTCGTATTCCTGGGCTTCGGTTCTTGCGGTTTTGTACTCCGCAAGAAGGCGTTCCTTTTCTGCGCTGAGATTGGCAAGCTCCGTTTTCATGCTTTCTGTTGTCGGCAGCGGTACAGCCCCCAGCCGTTTCAATTCTCTGGCGGCCGCTTCAAAAAGGATGATCTCGCTCTCATGCCCCCGCAGGAACTTTTCTTTATCATTCGATTTACGGTATCGGTCATAGAGCGGCTTTAGCTGACGGTAAGTTCCGGCGTGCTTCATCACAAGGGCAAGTTCGGCACTTCTACTTTCTATCCGCTTGATCTCTGCATGAGCGGTATCCCTGCGTGCGGATACTGCGGTCAATTTGTTTTCCAGTTCTCTATAACTGCTTATCCCATGTCCGGTCAGGAAATTCATGGTCTTGGCGGCCTGTTTCAGATTGTTCAGCTTCGCCCAATGGGTGAAGCCTGCACTCTGCTGCGCCTTGATGTTGTTCTGAATATCAATGAGCAGACTGATCTTTCCGTCCTGCTGTTTCGGCTGGCGGGAAGGTCTGGCGCGTCCGGCGATCCGGGCAGCAAGGGCTTCTTCGGTGTAGTCCGCACCCAGGGTTTTCAGACGGGTGAATCGTTCCTGATCCGGCGCTCTGGCGGAGATATACTTTCCGCGCTTGATCTCATAACCTTCCCTCTGCAGGCGGCGAAGCAGTTCTTCCAGGTTGGAACAGGCTGGCAGGAGCCGGTCGATGGCCGCTTTCAGCTTTGCCTTATAGCTGGTGCCGTTCTGCGTGGCCTGATGTTCGATATAGCTCTTTCCTTTGTTCTGTCCGGGGATGATGACGGACAGACCGTGTTCCTTGCAAAGCCGGTCCGAAGTGCGGCGGATATCGTGATAGCTTCGCTTGTTGGAATGATAGTGCTTATGATCCGCAAAGCTGACCGCATTAAAAATCAGGTGGTTATGAACATGATCTTTGTCTATGTGGGTGGTAAGTACAAATTCATACTTGCCGCCCAGGATTCCTTTTGCAAGCTCCATGCCGATCTCATGGGCTTGTTCCGGCGTAACCTCCCCAGGCTGAAAGGCTTGGATCAGGTGACGGCCCAGGTTCGTTCCCTTGTCGATGGCATGGCAGCGGGTCCAGGAAAATTCGATATCCGCAGTTTCGGCGGCACAGCCATAGGAAGAAACAAGCAGCTTTCCGTCCGTCTTTTCCGGGTTGCAGATATAGTCAATGGCTGCTTTCATCGTTGATTTGATAGGATGTGTCTTTGTAACTGCCATATCTCGTCCAGCCTTTCCCGTATCTCGTCCATGTCGGCCTGATACGCAGGACCTCCGGCGTTGATCCGCTTGGCGATCTGGTTGATGTTCCGGCCGATGGCAGAAAGCTCTTTGGTAAATGCCTTGATATCTGCGGTGTCCGTATAGATGATATATCCGTCAATCGCCATCTTTCGGAGGTAGGCACCATATCTGCGTGTGGGGAGCTGGCTCATTTTCTCGTCTATGAGCCGTTTTTCATCCTCCGTAACATAGAATTTCATTTGGATATTCCGTTTTCGATTTGCCATGCGCCGCCTCCGTTCTTTATAAGGGTTTGGGACTATCCCAACAAGCAATTTTGAATTTTCGGGCAAGGGACCTGAAAATCTCAAAATTCGCAAGCGGGTACTCGCTTGCTGTGCTTGCTATCGAAACCCTACCTTCTATTTCTCCCTCTACTAATACTACAATTTGAAGGTGGGAAAATGGCTGTATCCATAAAGAAAAACAAAAAAACCACGACTGAACCTCTGTTATGGAGTGTTCTGCCGTGGCTTTTTCTTGTTCCGTAGTATTTCAACTTTTCTCTAAAGTTTTCGCTCGTCTGTATTCCAGTGGGGACAGACCAAATTGCTTTTTGAATACCGAAGCAAATTTGCTCTGGTTTATATATCCAACCTGCTCCGCTGCCTCTGCTACAGACAGCTTTGTGGTAGAAAGTAATTCTGCGGCTTTTTTCATACGGGTTTCACGCAGATACACGGAGATGTTCTGTCCAAAAACTCCCCGGAAATAGTTTTTCAGGCTGGTTTCACTGATGGAAAACTGTGCAGCCAGTTCCCACGCAGGATGGTGCTGGCGCAGATCAGAAGTGATGATTTTTTCCACACGCTTTGCAATATCTACCTGTGTTTCTGTGAAGAATGTACAGGCTTGAGAAGGCGGTATTTCTTTCAGATTCTGGAGCAGCGAAAAAAGCGCCAGGGTATAGATTTTCATTTGCATAATGGAAAGCGGCACAGAGATATCCAACAAGGACCACAGTTTTTTTAGTATTTCTTCTATTTCGGGAGAAATGGCCGAGATATAAGTGCTTCCAGCCGGGCAGTAAAGCTCTCTGATTTTGTGGAAATCAATATCAAATTCCGTTTGTATCCAGGTACTTTGCTCTGCTGCGGCATCCATATCAATAAAAAACTCCATACCTTCATAAATTCGGCGGGGATAAACATATTGCTGTCTGGCAAAGCGTTCTGTCAGAGATATTTCACCGTCTTTCACATACACAAAGTTTCCGTTATTCAGAATGAGCTCACACCGCCCGGTTACGCAGTAATTTAAGAGCAGCGGGCCTGTTTCTATGGAGCCATTATCACGAAAGTCCGGAGCTGCCCATGTGGGTGAATTTATAAAAATATAGGCTAAGGTGAGTCCGGGAAACAATGGGAAAAAGGTCATAGCGCCTTTTCCATCTTTCTCTTTTAAGATGAGCTCGGCGCTATATTCACTGCGTTTTATGGATATACCGGGGACTTCAATGCTTTTCTTAATGATTTCATCTATCTTCATTTCATAACTCCTACTATTCGGTTTTTTGGCGGGTCTGCTTGAATTGGTAATTCTATTATAAAAGCAGGAACCCAGCCGGTCAACCTTAAAACTCGTTGCTGTTTGGAGCTAAAAAGACGATTGGTTGTAGAGAACTGTGTCGTACTATGGTATCTTATAAAGAGGTTAGTAAATGCTAACCAGCAAATGAATGGAGGTATTCGTTATGAATAACAAGTTACAAACAAAAGACCTGATTAACCTCGGTCTGTTCACGGTTCTTTACTTTGTCATCGGGTGCTGTGTTGCTATTCCCATTGGGTTTGTTCCGATCTTTCTTCCTGTCCTCGGAAGTCTGTGGTCGCTGATTACCGGCATCCCTTTCATGTTGTTCCTCACCAGGGTTAAGAAATTCGGCATGGTTACAATCATGGGCGTTTTGAGCGGCCTGCTGATGGGGCTTACCGGCATGGGTTTCTGGGGTGTGCCTATGGGGCTGATTTTCGGCTTGCTTGGAGACCTGATTTTGAAATCCGGCGATTATAAAAGTGCAAAGAAAAGTATTCTTGGTTATGCAGTATTCAGTCTGTGGATGGTCGGTACATACATCCCCATGTATTTTATGGTCGAGGACTCCTGGGCCAGCTTTGCCGCCAGTTTCGGTGAGGAATACGCCGATCGGGTAATGGCGGTCATGCCGATGTGGAGCATTATCCTTGTGGTTGCCGGGATTTTTGTCTTTGCCATTTTGGGCGGTCTGCTTGGAAAAGCACTCCTGAAAAAACACTTTGCGAAAGCGGGAATTGCATGATGGAGGGGGTATCCTTCTCTGCCACAACGGACAATCGCAGAGGGATTCGGCTTGATCCGCGCACGAAGTTGATTTTGCTGCTGACGGTTACTACATTGATGTTCAGCACCAGCAACGAAGGGATTATGAATTTTATAAAACCTGTGTTAAGCCTGATCCCCTTTGTGCTGATCCTGTCGGAACGCCGCTTCAAAACGGCAGGCAAGTATCTGTTTTTATATCTTGCCTGTTTTGTATTGGAACGCATAGCTCTGACGACATTAAGTGGTCTGTTGTCCTTTGTGGTTTTGGCAATTACATCCATTATGACGCGGTTTGCCCCAGGCATTATGACGGGGGCCTATCTGCTTTCTTCAACCTCAGTCAGTGAGTTTATCGGTTCTATGGAACGTATGCACCTGACAGAAAAAATTATAATTCCTATGTCTGTTATTTTTCGTTTCTTCCCCACAATCAGCGAAGAATACCAGGCAATCCGGGACGCAATGAAAATGAGAGGCATACGATTTGGTGGGAAAAACCCATTTTTAATGGTGGAATACCGTCTTGTACCGCTGATGGTGTCCGTTGTAAAAATTGGGGATGAACTTTCCGCCGCTGCACTGACGCGGGGGCTTGGCGCTCCGGTCAAACGGACCAACGTATGTCAGATTGGTTTTCATATTCAGGACATGATTGCTATTCTGCTCTGTGCTTTATGTTTTGCGCTGTTTTTGATGGGACAGTATTTTGCTTTTTAAGGGGGTGAGCTTATGATAAAGATTGACCATATTTCATTTTCCTATGGAGAAGAAAACGAAAATACCGGGGGCGTCCGGGATATTGATCTAAATATAGAAGATGGTCAGTTTGTTGTCCTCTGCGGTGAAAGCGGGTGTGGAAAGACCACGATTACCCGCCTGATTAACGGGTTGATCCCTCATTATTATGAGGGACAGATGGCGGGAGAAGTATGGGTAAATGGGGAAAAGGTTTCCGAGCAGCCTCTTTACGATACAGCCGCAGTTGTAGGCAGTGTGTTTCAAAACCCCCGGTCCCAGTTTTTCAATGTGGATACAACCAGTGAAATTACATTTGGCTGCGAAAATCTTGGACAGCCAGAAAAAGACATCCGAGAACGGTTTGCAAAAACGGTTCGGGATTTCCGGCTGGAGAAGCTGATGGATCGTAATATCTTTCACTTATCCGGTGGAGAAAAACAAAAAATTGCCTGTGCCGGAGTATCCATTATGGAACCGGATGTTCTCGTTATGGACGAACCCTCGTCCAATTTGGATGCAGCGTCCATCCTTGATTTGAGAAAGATTCTTGCGTTCTGGAAGTCGCAGGGGAAAACAATTATTGTATCGGAACACCGGCTTTATTATCTCCGTGGTCTGGCGGATCGGTTTATTTACCTGGCAGAGGGGCAGGTGAGCCGTGATTATTCTGCGGCAGAATTTGAGCAGCTCACGGAGCAGCAGCGATCTAATATGGGACTGCGCACATTTGCTTTAGAGCGTCTCCTGCCTCCGGTTCTACCGCAGCAGGAAAAGACTGCCCTTGCGCTCCATAATTTCCGCTTTGCCTATAAAAATGAACCGGAAACCTTACATATCATGGATTGTGAAATTCCCACAAACCGAATTGTTGGGATTATTGGGAATAACGGTGCCGGTAAATCCACATTCTCTCGCTGTTTCTGCGGCTTGGAGAAGCGCTGTGGGGAGATTGTCTGGAACGGAAGAAAATACCGTCCGAAAGACCGGCTGAGTACCTGCTATATGGTCATGCAGGAGGTAAATCATCAGCTTTTTACCGAGTCAGTTCTTGATGAAGTGCTGATTAGTATGGAGGAAGAAAACCAGGAGCGGGCAGAGGAAATCCTGAACCGGTTAGATTTGCTGGCTTTTAAGGACAGGCATCCCATGTCCCTTTCCGGCGGCCAAAAACAGCGGGTAGCGATTGCCTCGGCAATCGCTTCTAAACGCTCTATCTTATTTTTTGATGAACCGACCAGCGGCCTTGATTATAAACACATGAAAGAGGTTGCAAATGTCCTGCGACAAGTCAGGGACACGGGTATTACCGTGTATGTCATTACTCATGATCTTGAGTTGATATTAGACTGTTGTACGGATATTGTCCATTTTGAGAACGGTTCCATCATTGACCAATTCCAAATGGATGAGGCGGGTCTTGAAAAAATCAGAAACTATTTCATAAAGGGGGTATCTGTAAAATGAAGGAGGAAAAGAAGGAGTCACCCATAGGCATCTTATGGGGATGGGGCAAACCCTATCACGGGAAATTCATCGGCAGCATTGCCCTTGCGGTATTAGGCGTAGCCTGCCAGATGGTGCCTTATTTCTGTGTAGCTCATATTGTTACGCTGATGTTGTCCGGGGATCAGAATTTTTCGCACTATACAGCAGCTTGTGTTATTGCGCTTTGCGGTTATTTGGGAAAAGTCATATTCTCAAATCTTTCCACAACAATTTCTCACACAGCGACCTATTACACGCTGCGTGATCTGCGGGAGAATATCACCGCAAAGCTGGCTCGCGTCCCGATGGGGACGATTTTAGATACTCCGTCCGGCCAGTATAAAACGACGATTGTTGACCGGGTAGAAGGGATGGAGCCAACCTTCGCGCACCTGATCCCGGAAATGACTGCAAATGTGCTGGTGCCTTTGGTAATTGTCGTGTACCTGCTTATTCTGGACTGGCGTATGGCGCTTTTGTCCCTTGTCACTCTCGTGGTGGGCCTTGTGGTTATGTCCGCCGGTATGAAAAACTATCCCGTCAAGTGGGAGGGTGCTGTCAAGGCAGGCAAGCAGATGACAGATGCCATCGTGGAATATATCGGAGGCATTGAGGTGGTGAAAGCGTTCAGCCAATCCGCCGGTTCCTACAAAAAATATTCTGACGCGGTGAATTATAACGCCAACTACTATGTGGACTGGATGCGGGAAAACCAGAAAACCATGAGCGCCTACAACGCCATCCTGCCCTCAGTGCTGATTTGCGTGCTGCCCTGCGGTTTTGCATTCTGGCTCTCCGGCAGTCTGGAGCTTTCCACCTTCCTGTCCATTGTGATTTTCTCGCTGGGGCTGATTGGGCCGATTATTGCGGCCTTTACCTTTACGGACGATTTGGCTGTACTGGGGACAAATGTGGAAGAAATCAGCCAGCTTCTGAACGCCGAAGAACTGAACCATAAAGAAACGCCGATCAAGCTGGAAGATACCGGCATTTCTCTTAGGTCTGTGTCGTTTTCCTATGACGGGACAACAGAGGTTTTGCATGATGTGAATCTCACCATCCACCCCGGAACCATGACCGCCCTTGTAGGGCCGTCCGGCTCCGGCAAGTCTACGGTGGCGAAGCTGATTGCCGGGTATTGGGATGTTACATCCGGCAGCATTACCCTCGGCGGCCATGAGCTGAAGGATATACCTCTGTCTGAAATTGCAGACCAGATTTCCTATGTGTCCCAGGACAACTACCTGTTTAACCGCAGTATCCGGGAGAATATCCGCATGGGAAGGCCCGGTGCCACGGACGCAGAGGTGGAACAGGCAGCCAAACAAAGCGGCTGCGACGCCTTTATCCGCAAGCTGGATAATGGCTATGATACGGTTGTTGGCAGCGCCGGTTCCCATCTTTCCGGCGGTGAACGCCAGCGGATTGCCATCGCCCGCGCCATGCTGAAAAATGCGCCGGTTGTCATTTTGGACGAGGCAACTGCCTATATCGACCCAGAGAATGAGGCGCTGGTGCAGAAAGCCATTTCCACTTTAACTGTCGGCAAGACCCTGATTGTGATCGCACACCGGCTGTCTACCATTGTTGGCGCAGATAACATCGTTGTGGTGAAGGATGGAACCATCCACGCACAGGGTACGCATGAGAAGCTGCTGGAAACCTGCCCCCTCTACCGGGATATGTGGCAGGCGCACATCGGTGCGAAAGACCAGATGTAAGGGGGTGTTGTCAGATGTATGGAACATTGAAAAAAATCTTTGCTTTTGCAGGCAGCAAAAAGGGGCTTCTAAAAAAATCCCTGTTATTCTCATTTCTGTCCGGGCTGTTTTCAGCCATGCAGTTTGCCGCCCTCTTTGTGGTAATTGGTGCACTGGTATCTGACAACCGGGACGGAAAGTTTATCTGGCTTTCGCTGGGGATTATGACCGTTTCCCTCATTGGGCGTATCATCATGACCTATTTCTCCACGATGGAGCAGACAGAAACCGGCTATTGTATGGTGGCGGAAAAGCGTATCCACATCGGAGATCGGCTGCGCTACATCCCGATGGGCTACTTCAACAAGAATAGTATCGGGAATATTACCGCCATTGTCACAACAACTTTGGGTGATGTAGAGAACTCAGCAGCCCGTGTCCTGGTGTCAGTGCTGGGCGGTTTTTTCAACTCGGTTGCCCTCGTCATTGTCCTGTTGGTATTTGACTGGCGGATCGGTCTTGTGGCTGCTGCCGGTGTCCTGATTTACCTTGCGGCGGCGGAACTGGCGCTTCGCAAATCTGCCGCGCTCAGCGGGGTACGCCAGCACACACAGGAGTCCCTTGTGGAGTCTGTGTTGGAGTACATTCAGGGGATGGGGATTGTCAAAGCATTTGGACTGGAACGGGACAGCACGCAGTCTATCGGCAGTGCAATTAAGGCGAGCTGCCGGGATAACCTGAAATTGACAAAGGCCAGCGTTCCCTATGACGCTATCAAACAGGCCGTTGTTCGGGTGTTCAGCGTTCTGCTGCTTTTGGCCTCGGTCTGGTTCTGGCTGGACGGCTCCCTGCCGCTGGCCTACGGTCTGATTTTGGTGATTGCTTCTTTCATGGTGTTCAACGATTTGGAGAACGCCGGGAATATGGCCTCTTTGCTGCAAATGCTGACGGCCTCGATGGATACGGCAAACTCCATTGATGACACGCCGGTGATGGACGAGAAAGGCGCTGATATTACGCCGAAGTCCAGCGAGATCGTGTTTAACAAGGTGGATTTTTCCTACGCAGACCGTAAGATATTAGATCAGGTCAGCTTTACCATTCCCGAAAAAACGACTACGGCCATTGTCGGCCCTTCCGGGGCAGGAAAGACAACGATGTGCAACCTGATTGCCCGTTTTTGGGATGTGAATGCCGGGAAGATTACCATAGGCGGTACGGATGTACGAGATTTCAAGCTGGACAGCCTGATGAAGAATATCTCGATGGTGTTCCAGAGCGTGTACCTATTTGCAGATACGATTGAGAACAATATCAAGTTTGGCTGCCCGGACGCCACCCATGAACAAGTGGTTGAGGCGGCGAAGAAAGCTTGCTGCCATGACTTTATTTCTGCCCTGCCGGATGGCTATGACACTGTGATTGGCGAGGGCGGCGGCACTCTGTCTGGCGGCGAGAAACAGCGGATTTCCATCGCCCGCGCCATGCTGAAGGACGCACCCATCATCATTTTGGACGAGGCGACAAGCAGTGTTGACCCGGAGAATGAGGATGAATTGCAGCGTGCTATTGAGGCACTGACCCATGACAAGACTATCATCATGATTGCCCACCGTCTGAAAACCGTTCGCAACGCCGACCAGATCCTTGTGCTGGACAACGCTCATATCGTACAGCGCGGCACTCATGCGGAGCTGATCCAGCAAAAGGGCCTGTATGCCGATTTTGTATCGGCCAGACAGGAGGCCATCGGCTGGAAGCTGGCTCAGTAAAGGAGGTTCAGATGAAACTTCATGCGTCCGGGGAGGACTACCTGGAAACCATCCTTGTTCTCCAAAAGAAACGCAGTATGGTGCGCTCCGTAGATGTGGCCCGGCACATGGAGGTGTCAAAGCCCAGCGTGTGCCATGCGGTGGCGACCCTGCGGGACGGGGGCTTCCTGACAATGGACAGCGACTATTTCCTGCACCTGACCGACGTGGGCCGGGAAGTGGCGGAGCAAATCTACGAAAAGCACCGCTTCTTTACCGACCGGCTGATCGAGGCTGGAGTAGACCCTGTAGCGGCGGAAAAGGACGCCTGCCGGATGGAGCATGTCATCAGCCAGGAGTCCTTCGAGCATCTGAAAAATGCTTACAAAACAAAAGAAGAATAAACTGCCCGCATAGCAAACGGGTGAAACAGTAACGCGGCCGGGCACATCGAACCCGACCGCGTTACTCGTCTTTCTGGAAGACTTCCGCCTGTTTGCAGAGCGCGATAAATTTTTCGATCTCTGCTTCGCTTTTCCCGGCAAAGAAGTCCACGACTGTTTTCGAGACTGTCTGATTTACCATTTCCGGGAAGATAGCGGCGTCCACGCTGATATTCAGTTCTTTGGCGACAAGGACCACCGTTTCAAATTTCGGATTACTCTGGCAGGTCTCCAAATCTATGATCGTGCGGGGGTTCATACCGAGGCGTTCAGCTAACTGCTTCTGCGTCAGATGCTGGCGCTTCCGTTCTGACCGCACCTTCCATGCAAATAGATCCAGCGGATTGTTCACTACACATCACCTCTACATCATTGTAGGGTGTGCTTCCGCTCATATAAATAACCATACAGCTCATGCAAAGTGAGTTATAACTCACATTTCGGAGTAAAGGGGGATATGGATGAGAGCGCCAACACAAAGGAGGTCAAAATAAGGCGGGGTTTACCGCTTATGCGGTGGACGCCCATGCCACTACGAAAAATATTCCAATAACGCAGCAGCGAGCCATGCTCATGAAAGTGAGTTGTGGCTCGCTTTTTATATACTGTGGCTCATATCTCACAAAACCCGTTTCTTTGAGCGCCTGGGCGTGGGCTGCCGCTCCTGTCTCTTATACACATCTCCGAGCCCACGAGAC
>ENA-OZMA01000022-OZMA01000022.1-human-gut-metagenome-genome-assembly--contig:-NODE-22-length-16027-cov-5.228713_pt1 | contig 16027 bp, 10 predicted proteins | sample MGYA00244186_ERZ653807 | MGnify/ENA primary metagenome ERZ653807 (study PRJEB26926, sample SAMN06164404) | human gut metagenome | biome: ENVO:00009003; feature: ENVO:2100002; material: ENVO:00002003...
GGCGATCTGGTTGATGTTCCGGCCGATGGCAGACAGAGAGGCGTTCATCCGCTTGATATCCGTGGTGTCAAGCTGGATGATATACCCGTCTATCGCCATCTTCCGCAGATACGCGCCATACCGCCGTGTGGGGAGCTGCGCCATTTTTTCATCTATGAGCCGTTTTTCCTCCTCCGTCACATAGAACTTCATCTGAATGCTCCGCTTTCGGTTCGCCATGGGCAGCCTCCGTTTCTCATAAGGGTCTGGGATATCCCAGCAAGCAATTTTGACTGTTCGGGCAAGGGACCTGAACAGCGCAAAATCCGCAAGCGGGTACTCGCTTGCTGTGCTTGCTGACTACTTCGTACCCCCGTATTTCCCCCTCTACCCATACTACAATCCGAACAGGGCGTTTTGGCCAGTTTCGGAGGATTTTTTCAAAAAACATCAATCTTGTCCGTAACTTTTCTCTGCCCACTTCGCCGGATGCCTTGTGTTTCTTCGGATATTCGTATATAATGTATCATGTTGAGTATTATCCATGCGGAGGTGCGGTATGAACGGGATCAAGGGCTATATCTCCATTCGGGAGGCGTCCTACCGTTGGGGCGTATCGGAGCGGCGGGTCAATCAGTATTGCGCCGAGGGGCGGATCCCCAGTGCGTCCCGGTTCGGGCGTTCATGGGCGATTCCGGAAAACGCGGAAAAGCCGTCCGACCCGCGCTTTCAGGAACAGCACCGCGATCCCGGCAGGACAAGCACCTGACGGATCCTCTCCGCATTGGAATTAGAAGCATCCGCAAAAAGGAAGTGAGTGCGATGGCCTGCGATGAAACCCTATACCGCCAATATCTGAGCGGCGACGACGAAGGGCTCAATGCCCTGATGAAAAAATACGGCGACCCCCTGACCTTGTATATCGACGGCTATCTGCACGACGTTCACGAGGCGGAGGAGCTGATGCTGGACGTTTTCGCCTATCTGTTCACCAAAAAGCCGAAGATACGGGACGGCGGCTTCAAGGCGTATATCTACAAGGCGGCGCGGCACATGGCGCTGCGCCATAAGAGCAAACGAAAGACCTTGTTCAGCCTCGATGCGCTGACCGGCGAGCCGGACGGACGGCTGCTGGTGGAGGAGGTCATCCGGACGGAGGAGCGAAACCGCATTCTGCATTTCTGCATGAGCGAAATGAACCCGGACTATCGGGAAGTCCTCTATCTCACCTATTTTGAGGATATGAGCTACGCACAGGTGGCGGAGGTCACGGGAAAAACGGTAAAACAGATCACCAACATGGTGTATCGCGGAAAGAAAAGCCTGCGAAGGCTACTGGAACGGGAGGGAATCACAAATGCGGAGTCATGAAGAGCGCGTCGTGGAGACAAAGCGGCGCATTGACAAAATTGAGCGGGAAAAACGGTTGCGGCGCAATACGGTCACCATGGCTTCCACCGTGGTGGCGTGCCTTGCGCTACTCATCGGCGCGTCCTTCACCATGCCCGGCATTGCCGCAAGCATCCAGGCAGGTGACTATGCTGACTTTGGAACGGCGGCCAGTATGTACGGCGTAGGTGCGGCTTTGGGATACATTGTTATCGGGCTGCTGGCCTTTCTTCTCGGTGTGTGCGTGACCGTTCTGTGCTTCCGGCTGCGGCAGATGAACCGTGAGGACGGGCAGGACAAAGAAAGCGAGGATGCGCATGGAGCTGATTGAGAACCTGCTGCAATTACTGACCACGTTCGTCGGCGCGCTGCTTTCTGGCATATCCTACCGGAAAAGCCGCAGGCAGGCGTATTTCCTGCTGCTGTGCTTCTACGGCTGCTTTGCCCTCGGTGCGCTCTACTGGACGCTGTATCTGCTGCTGTTCGATACCACGCCGCGGGTCTTTTATGTGTCGGAGTTCGGCTGGGTAGCCAGCGTAATTTTTCTGCACATTTTACAGGCCACGCTCTCCACCATGGAAGAACGCGCCTTCCGCTGCCGCAGGGCATGGCTTGCACCTATGTTCGGCGTGCCGCTGTTGGCGTTCTACTGTGTTTTCGGGGACATTCTTTCCAACCTGATCTGGTGCGGCATGATGATATGGCTCTCCTTCTGCGCCATTCGAGGGCTTGCCTATGCGAAAACGCAGACGGGCGCGGCGCGGAATATGCGGCGGTTTCACATCGGCGTGCTGTGCTTTGCGTTCGCGGAGTATCTGCTTTGGACGGCGAGCTGCTTTTGGCCCAACACCTCTCCGGCAAGCCCAACCTTCTGGTGCGATATGCTGCTGACGCTTGCGATTCTGGGGCTGCTGCCCGCCACGAGAAGGGCGGTGGAAGCATGACCTATATTGAAAACATCTTCCTCTGCATGGTATCTCCCCTGCTGGTGGCCGCTCTGTGCATGGGCAGGCGGCAGCTCCGCTTCTTCCTGTTCTGCATTGCCGGAATGGGGGTGTGTCTGCTTTCGGCTTACATCAATACCTTCCTCGCGGCGGTATGTCAGGCAGACGCCCTTGCCGCTACGGCGGAGATCGCGCCGGTGGTGGAGGAAATGATGAAGCTGCTGCCGCTGGTGTTCTATCTGCTGGTGTTTGAGCCGGAGGGGGATAAAATCAAGGCTGCCGCCATCACGGTTGCCCTCGCCTTCGCTACCTTTGAAAATGTGTGCTATCTCATCCAGAACGGCGCTGACCGATTCTCCTTCATCTTCTTCCGTGGCTTCGGCACGGGAGCCATGCACGTCCTCTGCGGTCTGATTGTGGGTGGTGGGCTTGCCTACACATGGCGGCGGACGTGGCTGAAGGTCGCGGGCACCTGCGGACTGCTGGGCGCGGCCATTACCCTCCACGCCATCTATAATCTGCTGATCGCTTACGGCGGCGCGACGCAGTACATCGCCTACGCTCTGCCGGTGCTGCTGGTGGTGGCAGGAAGGCTATCCGTTTTCCGATTATCACGGAAGCAATAACCGAATATCCACTCCCTGAGAGCTGCTTTTTGGCGGCTCTCAAATTTTTTTGAAAAATTTTGCGTTTTGGGTGAGAGTTTTTTCGATTTTTTGTACCTATATAAGTGAAGGGGTTTTTAAGCCGCATTTCAAAGAATCCAGAGAGGAGGTTCAAACGATATGTACGATACCGCAAGACGGGTCGCACTCGTCAAGCAGCGGGTGCGGGAAAACACCCGCCGGAGGCAGCGGCGCGAGGCAATAAGCCTCTTAGCAGCATGTATGCTGCTGCGGGAGGACGCAGGCGGTGGGCACGGTCGTTGGGCCGGGGCAACCTGAGGCATGGGGCGTATTCGGCGCGATGCTGCTGCGGGAGGACGCAGGCGGCTATGTGCTGGTGGGCGTCGTCTCCTTTGCAGCGGCGGCAGCGATCACTGCGCTGTGCTTTCGGCTCAGAAACAGAGAAAACCGGAGAAAAGACGGGACAGGTAAGCCAGACCCGCAGAAACAGGAGGGAAAAACGATATGAAAAAACGAATACTCAGTATCTTGCTTATATGCAGCATGGTGCTGACCATGCTGCCGACAACGGCGTTTGCATCGGTGAGCAATTCGCTGGGCAACACACCTGAGGAAAATCAGGCGATTTTGGAGCAGCTCTCCGCCCTGACTGGCGGTAGCAGCGACCAGGTGCTTTCCATGCTGAACGCTTTGGGGCTGCTGGATGAATCCGGCAATTTCAAGGTGGATCAAACCATCACGCTGGACGGCCAGGTGTTGACACTTGCGGCTGTCATGGAGCTGCTGGAAAATCCCGCCACGGATCTCACCCGTATAGCCGACGTGGATGGGACTCCGGTGGCGCTGGGCGATTTGAAGACCATGATCCAAATCGAACAGGAGCTGCAACGGATCAAGGACACCTATTTCTCCGGCAAGGAGTTTACCGGGGAAGCTCTGGAGAATCTCAATAGCCTGATGGAGCAGCTGGAGCTGCAGGGCATCAGTTTGCAGTATTCCGCCTCTGCCACAGCGCCTGAGGGCGTTGAGACGGTGGATATGAGCGGCATGATGAGCCAAACGCTGGAGAATCTCGCAAACAACACTTGGAGCTCCGGGACTTTTACTGTATACAGCGGAAAACCGGTCGGCTTTTCCTACCGCATTAAAAAAGGCCAGCTCAGCAAGTATATCACCGATGTGAAGGTCTCGATATACGGGACGAGTGGGGTCAAGCAAAGCGACGGGTCCTATAAGCTGACCTATCAGTATGACAGCCCGAATTCCATTTTAAGTGGGTGTAAAATCACTGTCGAGGTTACAACCGAAGGAAGTAACCCAGGCTGGCTCAAGGATTCTTATTCCTATGGCGACCTGCTGGGGATGATCGAATTTTACGATGCGGAAAATCTGGTGTTCTATGACGGCGCCGGTTATGCCGACCACTGTCAGCTCAAGCTAATAAAGACGGTTGGCGCCCCCGCAATAAAAACATCAATGACCGCGCCGAACTATAAAGAAACACTCGAAAATACAGCCACACTATATGCGGATATGTTTATTCCTTTGCTGGCAAATGGATACTATGTAGCCACCGGTGCCAACAATCAGGACTTCGTTGCACTAAGCAATACCATCGGAATTCTGGAGGGCGCCCGCAACTCGGTGCTTCCCGGCGGCTCCTCCCCATTTTATCAGCCATACCAAATCGACGCCAGCATCAAGTTTGAGTGGACTGGCAAAGCAACTGCCTATACTGGCCCTGCGCCGTATGGCTGGTATAAAAACCAGCCATATGCCCCGTTCTATCTGACGGAGTACAGGTTCAATGGAACATCTCTGGAGCTCAGCGGCGACAGAATGAGTGCGCTGAACTGTACGATTAACAAGGGCGAAACGGTCAACATCTCCCTGCAGTCTACCACGGAACACAGAGGGGATCAGCGGTACTATCTGCCCTTCAAACTGTATATGAAGAATGTAAATGGCGACCAACAATATACCTTCGCCACCGTCAATACCAGCAACGCCACCGCCAAGCTGTTGGACACGGACGCTCCCACCATTCAAAGCGTCACGGCCCCGGCGGGAACCTATGCCAGCGGACAGCACGTCCCTATCACAGTTACCTTTGACGAGTTCGTGGATCTTAGAAACGCCCGCGTGACCATCAATGGCAAAGAGTATACCGCCGCTGAGCTTTCCATGAACGACTACGGTGTCACGGCAATGCTCTGGTACCCGGTGCAGGATATGGATGCCACCACGGTCACCGTCAATGGTATGACAGGTGTGAAAGATGTTTTCGGCCATCCGCTGGATACCACACAATATCCAAGCGAGCCGATTACCGGCGTTACGCTGAAGAACGTCTTGATGCGCAATGCTCCAACTGCACTGACCGCCGTCTACGACAACGGCAAGGCATCGTTCACGATGAACGCCAACATGGAGCAGGCCTACAAGACCGTATACAGCAATTATCACACCCCGGAAGGAACAGAGCCGAAGGAAGCTCCTTTCCGCCTCGAGCTGAGGTACGACTCCGCGACTGAACCAATCCATCTGCAGGTCTATCTGGACACAGAGAAGGAAGCCTTCACCATTAGCGACTATGCAATCGCACTCGCGGTTTACACCCGCACCTATACGGTGATGCTGCAGGCCAACGAGGGCACGAAAGACGCTCCTAACTGGGTGAATGTTCTTCCCCTGACCCGGCAGTTCACGGTGACAAAGAAAGTTTCCGCGCACACGGTGACCATCGTCCCGGAAGCGAATGACGCCGACTATACGATTTCCCTCGGCGAAACCACCCGCCCCACGCTTCAGGCCGAGGTTTTGGGGGAAAGCGGTGAGACGGCCAGCTACACCACCGGCAAATGGAGCAGCAGTGACTCGCTCATTGCCACAATCGACGAGGATACCGGCGTTGTTGCCACCACAGGAACCAAGGTGGGAGCCGTCACCTTTACCTTTACGGCGGACAACGGGACTGAGGACACTGCCGATGATGTGACGGGCCAGTCAAAGTCCTATACCGTGACGGCAGGCGATTCCCTGGCACTGGTGATTTCCGGCGGCGCGTCCATCGTGACGCGGGTAAATCAGCCCGCCACCGTGCTGTGGAGCTCCAACGCCGCGCTGATGGCACCGGACAAAGAGTTCAATTACAGGATTGACCTGTATGAGGGCAACTACGCGAATGAGGCGGCGCTGAGCGGGCTCAAGCCCGTTGCGACTTATACCGCCGGCAAGGATAAAAACAGCGTGCGGATCGAGGAGAATGTGCTCTCCAAGCTCTCCAACGGCAATACCCCTGCCTACACGGTATTGGTATCCATGCCGCACCCCAACGCAAAGGGTGAGAACGTCCGCCTGTCGGCACTTGCCTGGATCATCGTGCAGGCACCACCTGCCACGGCCAAGCTGACACCGCCACAGAGCATTTACCTCAAGGATACCGACGGCGCCGTCAATATCAACTGGTCGGTGGAAAACGCCACTGATGGGGCCTCTCAACAGTCCACGCTGACCATTACCCGGGTCACAGAGGACAACAACACCCAAGTGGTGGCCCGTGAGCGCCTGTCCGATACCTCCGGAAGATTCTCCCTGTCATTACAGAGTGTGAAAGCCGGCAATCTAAAGGACACTTATCAAGTGGTTTTGAGCGTGGAGAACCCTGGTGAGGAATCTCCAAGCACCGACTCCTTCCCACTGTATGTCTACGATGCCGACGCACTGAAGGTGCAGGATGACAAAGGAGACACGATTTCTAAGCTGACCATGGACAATACCTCCAAGGTCAGCGGCAGCCTGCCCACCGATACAGCTGAAATTTTGCAGCTGCGCCAGGAGTTGGGGCTGATCGAGTACATAGGCATCAACTATGACGAGTACGGATGGAACTCCTTTAAAGATGGAATCCGGTGGCTCTCCAGCAACAACAATGCCATTTCCGTCAACTACAAGCAGGGAGGACTGTATGAGGACATCAGAAACTTCTCCTTTGATTCCTACCTTCCCGAAACCAAAATGGCGCTGTCCGGCTTGGCCAACGGCACCGCAACCGTCACGGCTACCCATGCCGCCACGGGCATGAGTGCCACCGTACAGGTGACAGCGAAAACACTGAAAAATAAGTTCTATCTCTTCCAGCTGACGCCTGCAGCAGAAACTACTCTGCAATACACCGACGGCAAAGGTGTGTCCAAAACGGTCACGACCAACAGTGAAGGCGTGCTGGCACTTTACGAACCCAACGGAATCGCAAGTGAGGTGTCTCTACGGTCCGGCTCCGGCGCGGATATTTATCTGGGCACCATCTATAAAGAAAATCTGCGTTCCGGCGAGCGGGATGCCACAAAACTGCAGCTTTATCCTTTGAATACCTTCAGCCTTCGGCGAGTCGCCCGGGCATCTGTGACGCTCATCACGCCGGACGGCGATCCTTTGGCGAACAAAACGTTAACCGTTCGCGGCGGCGTTTATAAAAACGGAGGCTACTGCGAGACAGCTCTGCTGGGCTCCAGGGCAGGAGCACTTGTCAGCGGCATCACCGGCGACACCTATACCACGGATGCGGCGGGAAATATAACTGTCTATCTGGATTCCACCCAGTTCTGGTCGGCCGAAAAGGGCGAGAGTAACACCACGGCGCTTTCCGCTCTGGATCAGCTGGAGTACATTCTGGAGATCAGCGCAATTGACGGCAACAAGTACTATCCGCTGCTGCTGACCGTCAACGGCAAGCTGGGCGTGGACGATGTAATGCGCACCGCAGAGGGCGTTGTCTCTCTGGAGCGCGTGCCGGAGGGGGAGGAAAACAAACCCTTCATTGTGGCGCAAAGCGTTGATTACGGTCTTGCCAACGGTCAGAAGGTGGATGTTCGCAACTCGACTGGGAAGATTGGCCCTAACAGCAGCTTTAAAACAGCAACCCTGCACACCACCATGTTCCTCTGGGGCGAGAAGATTGCCAACGCGAAGAATTACAGTCTCAAGATGGCGGACGAATACGGCGTACTTCCTGCCGCCCAGAGCAGCAGTACCAAACAGTATCCCTTCTCATCCATCCCTGTAGCGGAAAACGATCTGACCCTCACAGAGGCCACCATGACCACCTCTGGATGGATCGCCGACGGCAAGGATGTAGGTATGAAAACGCAGCTGAGCCTGAACGGCAGCCTGCTGCAAGAGAAAATAATGCCCTTCCGGGTCGTTGATCTGACCCGAGTGCCAAAGGTGACAGAGGATGACCGCGTTACCGGTATTCTGGCGACGATGAAGGACTCCAGTGGAGTGAATGATGTTGACTTTGGCGGAGTGGGCGATAGTAACATTCTCAAGGTGCTGACCGGGCGGCTGGATGATCTGAGCGGTCCGGTGGACACATCCGTGTTCAAAATGATTATCACCCCTAGCGAAGATCCCTCCGTGTTCCGTGCCATGATTTGGGCCGGGTACAATACGCTGGAGATGGAGGACATGGACTATTCCGAGGACGGCGTGGCCTTGGGTGCGAATGTGCTAACGCAGAACCTGGAAGTGGGCGTGCCCGGGACCGGGGATCTGAGTCAGATGGCCAAGGGCACCTATAATCCAAAGGGAGAGTACAAAGCCAACTCCATGGCCGGCAAGGTCACCAACACGGATCTCAACTTGCAGTTGGAGGGCTTTTACGAAGCGGAAATCCGCTATAACGCCGAAAAAAAGGAGTGGGAGGTTTTCACCGTAGGCGGCGGCTTTACCGCCGGCGTTGGCGTGGGCTTCACCTTCAGCGTGAACGCCATGGCTGGCCCCGTGCCGTTGACAGCAACCTTTGAGCTGGGTGGTGCCATTCAGCTGGATTTCCGTACCGCAGTGCGCTACGGCCAGCAGGGCGAGGGTACAGAGCTTGCCTGGAGCGATCCCACAGCCACGGCAGTGAATGACTTTTTGACCACGCTGCGTATCAACGCCTATGTCCACGCGTTTGGCGGCATTGGCTTTGACTATTCGGTCGTGGCACTGAAGATCGGCCTATTCGGCAATTTGGATGTGGACAGTCAGAATAAGTTCCTTTCCCGCACCTATCTTGCCGACGAGACAAAGCGCCAGATCAACGGTCAGGCCCTGGGAATCAAAAGCGAAGTGGGAATCAAATTTGTGGCAACCTTCCTGTTTATCTCCTACGAGGCGGTGATCGCCTCCGGAACCCTTGAAGGCACCAAGACTTTTAATGACTGGAAAACAATCGAAAACTACTGGAATAACGCCACCAGTGGGCTGAACCTTGCCTCGCTGCGGATGGCGGCGGCCCAGAGCGGAATGCAGGTGGCTTCTGGCAGTGCAACGCTCCAAAGCCGGGACTATCTGGAGCAATATGCCCGTACTTGGGGCCAACCCCAGCAGCGGATGATGCTGTTCTCTCTGAACTCAACCAGTGGGCTGGAAAACATCCAGACCAATGCTAACCCTACATCCTATCCACAGATCAGCGATGACGGGAAGGTATTGGCCTACATCAACGACGGCAACAGCAGCAGTATTTACGACAGCCGGGCGCATTTCGCTACCCTCAATGACGGCGTCTATACCTCCTCCAGCCAAATTGACGATCCCACAGGGTTCTCTGGCTACGGCGACACGAGCGTTTCTTTGTCCGGCACTGGCAGCTTCGCGGCGGCGGCTTGGGTTCGCATGGGCACCGACCTGCCGGGTAAAAATGCCGGTGATCCCGTGACATTGGAAGAGCAAAACCTGCTGATGAACAGCACGGAGATCGTAGTGTCCGTCTATGACGGCACAACCTGGACTTCCACCCGCCTAACCAACGACGGCACGCCGGATCTGGCCCCAGCCACGGCAGTGGGCGGCGACGGCAAGGCCATCGTGTTCTGGCGCAGCGTCTACACCCCCGATCCCGGTACGCAGGGCAGCAACAACCTGCTGAACTTCACGACCAGAGATTGTATCATGTACTGTTGCTATGACAGGAATAATGGCACCTGGAGCGAGTCCAAAATGCTTTATAATGGTGCTACTGGCAGCGTGAAGGCGTTGCAGGCGGCCATGCTGCCCGACGGAACCGCTATGGCGGTTTACTCGCTGGACCGCAGCGGAACCGGAGATACCTCCGCCTACGAGATTGCCTATTGTACCGTGGCTGCTGACGGAACTCCTGGTACAGCCATGCTGGCGACCTGTGACAGCAATCTTGACGAAAACCCCCAGGTCGTTGCAACCAACTTCGGCAGCGGGGATGACCGATTTGTCATCGGTTGGCACAGTGTCCGAGACGGCAGCAGCGATATTCAGCTGTTGGCTGTGGACGGCAGAGGCACCATGTCCAACAGTTTCCCTGGCTCTTTATCTGCCCTGACCAGCAGCGGCAACGCCGTCGTGGGCAGAGACTTCCGCTTCGCTTCACTCAGCGGGGATCATCGCAGTCTCAATGATCTTACCATCGTCTGGAATGAGACTGTCAATGACGCCAACGGCGCGGTAGATCACGGCATTTTGAAGGCGGCCAAGCTGCGCTATGCCACAAATACCTACACTCTCTCTGCACCATTGGAACTGGCAGAGCTGCCGGATCGCACGCTGGCTGACCACTTTGATGCCTATGTCAGCGGCGCCAATCAGGTGCAGGCTGCCATTCAGGCCACCCGGTATGACGATGAAAACCCGCAGGTAATCGGCGGCGTGACTATTCCGGGTGAGAAAACGAATCTCTATACTGCTACCTCTGATTTTGTCACCGATGCAGTGGAAGTGGAACAGATCGGTGTGGATTATGCAACGTTGGCGCTAAACAGCCTGACACCTATTCGCTTTACCATCCGCAACACCGGGCTGAACGATGTGACAAACCTAAAGGTCAGCATTGGCAGCGGGGAAACCGCTACCCTTACGGAAACACTGCTGCCAAATGAAAGCACCACCCTTACCGTCTGGCACCATGTGGAGGACCGCGTGACCGACCCGAGCTATACCATCACCGCCGCCGGCGGCATCAACGAAAACGGCACAGTGTATCTGGATTATCCCGACATTGGCATCTCGCAAATGGAAGTGATTGCGGAGAGCACCGGCAAGCGCACGGTGCGCATGACCCTCTATAATTCCTCTGCCGCCACTCTGGCCGGCAAAAAGGGTCGCGAGGTGAAGCTTGCGTTCTATGCGGATGATCTGCATACCAAACATGCAGAGGTAGCCTGCACCACAAACGGCGTATCGGTTCGCGATAATGAAATCACCATTTCCGAAGACAGCGCCCTCGCCCGCATCGATCAGGGAACCTTTACACTGGACCTGACCTATGATCTGGGCAAGTATATGAACTCCATTGGCAAAACAGAGATCCCAAATGTGGGTACCTATCTGTACGCCGAGGCGTGGGCGGAAGGTCAGATCGGTGGAACGGGAAGCAATCAGCGCCTGCCGGAGTATGATAGCAGTGACAGCGAGGACAGCGTCCATATGACCGGCGCACTGGCCCGCACCGGAGAGCGGATGACGATAGATGTGACACAAGGGAACAACGGCAACGGTCACAGCACCGCCACCATTACCCTGCGCAACAACTCCCTGCAGTCTCAGACTAGCGTAGCGCTGGTGGCCACGCTGCTGGATGCTGCCGGGACCGTTCTGGAAACGAAAAAGACCAGTATTGGCGGTGCCGTCTCTGGGGAAACCTTCCAGACGGAAACCGTCACCTTCTCCCAGCTTGGCACCCGCGTAGTGGTGCGAGCCGCAGTGCCCGGTAATGACCTTCTGACCTTTGAAGGTCTGGCAGTGGGACTCGGCGATTTTACCGCCAACGGAACGAACTATACCTATACGCTGCAAAATGATAGCGGAGCAACATCTACGCTAGTCACAGCGATGTCTGGAAACGGCGAGCCCGTGAGCATCAACGGACAGGCTCTGTCCACCGGCGGCAGCGCAACCGTTGCCATCCCCAACAGCGGCACAACCGACATTGTCGTGGGAATCGGTGCTAAAACCTACACGCTGACGATTCTGCGCAATAGCGGCGGTGAGCATACTCACAGCTACGGCAGCGAGTGGAAGAACGATGCAGACAACCATTGGTATGAGTGCTCCTGCGGCGATAAGAAAGATGTTGCAGCACACACCGCAAGCGACTGGATTATTGATACACCGGCAACGGCTACCACAAGCGGCTCAAAGCATAAGGAATGCACCGTCTGCGGTTATACGATGACAACCGAAACGATTCCGGCAACCGGCGGCAGTGAACATACTCACAGCTACGGCAGCGAGTGGAAGAACGATGCTACGAACCACTGGCATGAGTGCTCCTGTGGCGATAAGACCGATAAGGCGGTGCACGACTTCAAGTGGATTGTTGACAAGGAAGCGACCGCAACGCAAAAGGGCTCTAAGCATGAGGAGTGCAAGGTTTGTGGCTACAAGAAGGCAGCAGTTGAGATTCCGGCTACCGGCTTCACAACAAAACCGATCGATTCTACGCAAACCAACCCGAGCACTGGCGCAGAAAGCACGAAAACCGGTGACAACAGCAATATGATCCTCTGGATCGCACTGCTGTTTATCAGCGGCGGTGTTCTGAAAGGTGTAAAGGTATTTGATAAAAGGAAAAGACATTACGTCAAATAATCAAGTATAAGTAACAATTAACGATCCATCACGGAAACATCACAAATACGGCACAGAGGGCATAAAAACCGCTGTGCCGTATTTCTTTCCTTAAGACTGTTTTTGAAAAATAAGCAATTTCTCGGGCATAACCCAAGATTTTTTTGCCGGATTCCATGTATACTGTGTATATCACACTTATGCATTTTTCATTTTTACCACGGCAATCGGATACACGGATATCAACAGATACCAAATACAGCGAGGTAATTATGAAAACAAGAGAATACTAAAGAAAAAAAGGGTGTCCTGAAAAAAGGGTGTCCATTAGGAAAGTGTACAAAATGATATTTCCTAGATATGTTATCCAGTAATTGTTTCCATCCTTTAAAACCAAATTCAGATATCAATTTTTTTTAATTAGTCATTGAAAAATATATTAAAATATTATAAAATATTACCTAATATTCTTCTTATGTATATGAAGATATGCAATCGGGTAGTGGATATCGACAAAAAATTGCATAGCAAAACTGCTAAATGTCGCCACAGGGCGACATTTTTAGTGTATTTAAAAACAAATGTTAAATATGTTAAAAAGTATTTGCGTTAACTAAGATAAGAAGATAATTACAGTACATAGAAAAGAGGGATTTTCATGAATTTCAACATTGCAGTTATGTCCGGTGATGGAATTGGTCCGGAAATTGTTGAAGAAGCAAAAAAGGTACTTGAAACAGTTGGTAAGAAGTATGGTCACACATTTAATTTTACTGATGTATTAATTGGTGGAATATCCATTGATACATATGGTGAACCACTAACAGATGAAGCTATAGAGACAGCTAAGAACAGCGATGCTGTACTACTAGGAGCCGTCGGTGGTGTCGTGGGTAAAGATAAATGGTACGAACTTGCACCAAACCTAAGACCTGAGGCAGGACTACTAAAGATTAGAAAGTCATTGTCATTATATGCTAACTTAAGACCTGCATATCTGTATGAAGAACTTAATGAAGCTTGTCCTCTTAAAGAAGATATAGCAAAAGCAGGCTTTGATATGGTAGTTGTACGTGAACTTACCGGAGGACTTTACTTTGGAGAGAGATGTACAAAAGAGGTTGACGGTAAATTAACAGCAATTGATACACTCACATATACAGAAGATGAGATAAGAAGAATTGCAGTAACAGGTTTTGATATTGCAATGAAGAGACGTAAGAACGTAATAAGTGTCGATAAGGCAAATGTTTTAGACTCATCAAGATTATGGCAGAAAGTAGTGGCAGAAGTCGCTAAAGATTATCCTGAAGTTAAAGTTACGAATATGCTTGTAGATAACTGTGCAATGCAGTTAGTAAAAGATCCAAAACAGTTTGATGTAATACTTACAGAGAATATGTTTGGTGATATTTTATCAGACGAAGCAAGTATGATTACAGGTTCAATCGGTATGCTTCCATCAGCAAGCCTTGGATATAACAAGATGGGATTATATGAGCCAAGTCATGGTGCAGCACCTGACATTGCAGGTAAAGATATTGCTAATCCGATAGCAACTATTCTTTCAGCAGCTATGATGTTAAGATATTCATTTGACCTTGATAAAGAAGCTGATGCAGTAGAAAGTGCAGTTAAACAGGTACTTAAAGATGGTATCAGAACAGTTGATATTATGTCAGAGGGCAACACTCAGGTAGGCTGCAAAGCTATGGGTGATGCAATTTGTGAGAGAATAAAATAAGATATTTAGATATCAGAATGGAGATTATTATGGCTAGAAGAAGTGATAATGTAACAAAAGGAATGCAGCAGGCTCCTCACCGTTCATTGTTTAATGCATTAGGTATGACAAAGGAAGAATTAGACAGACCATTAGTTGGTATCGTAAGTTCATATAATGAGATAGTTCCAGGTCATATGAATATAGATAAGATTGCAAATGCAGTTAAAATGGGCGTTGCAATGGCTGGTGGTACACCAATTATGTTCCCGGCAATTGCAGTATGTGACGGTATCGCAATGGGACATACAGGAATGAAATATTCACTTGTAACAAGAGATTTAATTGCAGATTCAACAGAATGTATGGCAATGGCACATCAGTTTGATGCACTTGTTATGATTCCTAACTGCGATAAGAACGTTCCGGGATTATTAATGGCAGCAGCCAGACTTAATATTCCTACAGTATTTGTAAGTGGTGGTCCGATGCTTGCAGGTCGAGTTAAAGGATGCAAGACATCATTATCAAGTATGTTCGAGGCAGTAGGTTCTTATGCAGCAGGAACAATGACACTTGAAGATGTAGAAGAATTTGAAGCAAAAGCATGTCCTACATGTGGTTCATGTTCGGGAATGTATACAGCTAATAGTATGAACTGTCTTACAGAGGCACTTGGTATGGCGTTACAGGGTAATGGTACAATACCTGCTGTATACTCAGAGAGACTTAAGCTTGCTAAACATGCAGGTATGAAAGTTATGGAACTTCTTGAGAAGAATATCAGACCAAGAGATATTATGACAGAAGCAGCATTCAGAAATGCTTTAACAGTAGATATGGCACTTGGATGCAGTACAAACAGTATGCTTCATTTACCAGCTATTGCACACGAAGCAGGCGTTGAATTAAATCTTGATATTGCTAATGAAATCAGTTCAAGAACACCTAACCTCTGCCACCTTGCACCAGCAGGTCATACATACATCGAAGAACTCAATGAGGCAGGCGGTGTATATGCTGTAATGAACGAGCTTAATAAGAAAGGCTTATTGAATACAGACCTTATGACAGTTACAGGTAAAACAGTCGGTGAAAATATTAAGAATGTTGTTAACAAAGATACAAATGTTATAAGACCAATAGATAATCCATACAGTGAAGTAGGTGGAATTGCTGTACTTAGAGGTAATCTTGCACCAGACAGCTGTGTAGTTAAACGTTCAGCAGTTGTACCTGAGATGCTTAAGCATGAAGGACCAGCAAGAGTATTTGATTGTGAAGAAGATGCAATCGCAGCAATCAAAGGTGGTAAAATCGTTGAAGGTGACGTTGTGGTTATCAGATACGAGGGACCAAAAGGCGGTCCTGGAATGAGAGAGATGCTCAACCCTACATCTGCAATCGCAGGTATGGGACTTGGTTCAAGTGTAGCACTTATTACTGATGGACGTTTCTCAGGAGCATCCAGAGGAGCATCAATCGGTCATGTATCCCCAGAGGCAGCAGTAGGAGGCCCAATCGCCTTAGTTGAAGAGGGAGATATCATTAAGATTGATATTAATGCAAATAAGATTACACTTGATGTATCAGATGAAGTATTAGCTGATAGAAAAGCAAAATGGCAGCCAAGAGAGCCAAAGGTAACAACAGGATATCTTGCAAGATATGCATCACTTGTAACTTCAGCAAATACAGGTGCAATTTTAAAAACTAACTAATCAGAAATATTAAACAATAGAATTCTATATAATATAGATTAAATAATGTTATAAAGA
>ENA-OZMA01000027-OZMA01000027.1-human-gut-metagenome-genome-assembly--contig:-NODE-27-length-14149-cov-6.053782_pt1 | contig 14149 bp, 9 predicted proteins | sample MGYA00244186_ERZ653807 | MGnify/ENA primary metagenome ERZ653807 (study PRJEB26926, sample SAMN06164404) | human gut metagenome | biome: ENVO:00009003; feature: ENVO:2100002; material: ENVO:00002003...
GAAAGGGAGATTTGATATGGGAAACTTTACTTTTGAGGAAATGAACCTGATGTGCATTTACAATACCGGCAGCCGCACCGGGCTGATCGACAGCCTGCGTGAAATGCGCGGCGAGCTTTCGCCGGAGGAAACGGAACTGAGGGAGCTAACCGACAGCGCCCTTACGAAGCTCTGTGCGATGACCGATGAGGACTTTGACCAGCTGGAGCTGTACCCGGATTTTGACCAGTAAACACCATAACCGCAGGGATGGGGTGGCAATTTGCCACCCCACCTTTTACCCCAAAACTGAAAGGAGGACAGAATACCATGCCAACCAAAGCTGAACTATATGCACAGATGGCGGACAAGGTGGCAACACAGCTCACGGGGAGCTGGCAGGAATGGGCAGGGTTTCTCACTACTGCTTCCCGCCTTTACAAGTACCCGTTCCATGAGCAGCTGATGATCTACGCCCAGCGACCGGACGCTACCGCCTGTGCAGAGTACGATTTGTGGAATGAAAAGATGGGCCGATATGTAAGGCGCGGTTCCAAGGGAATCGCTCTGGTGGATGATTCCGGGGACAGACCTCGCCTGCGTTATGTCTTTGACATTTCCGACACCGGAACCCGTGAACATTCCCGCACTCCCTGGCTGTGGCAGCTGGAGGAGCGCCATCTGGATTCAGTGCAGGCCATGCTGGAGCGCACCTATGATGTTTCCGGTGATGACCTTGCAGGACAGCTTACCGAGGTAGCCGGAAAACTGGCTGAGGAATACTGGACGGAGCATCAGCAGGACTTCTTCTATATCGTTGACGGTTCCTTTTTGGAGGAATATGATGAGTATAACATCGGAGTGCAGTTCAAGGCAGCCGCCACCGTCAGCATCACTTACGCTTTGATGTCCCGCTGCGGACTGGAGCCGGAACGCTACTTCGACCACGAAGATTTCATGGCGATCTTTGATTTCAACACCCCGTCCACCATCGGGGCGCTGGGAACAGCGGTCAGCCAGATCAACCAGCAGGTGCTGCGGCAGATCGGCGTCACCGTCCGAAATGCAGAGCGCGAAGCCAACCAAGAAAGGAGCAAACAAGATGAACAATCCCATGACCTATATCCAGAACGGAGACTATCTGATTCCCGACCTGAAGCTGAGCCAGCAGCCGGAGAAACCCCTGGGCAAGTACGGCAGGATGAGGAAAACCTACCTGAAAGAACACCGTCCCATCCTCTACAACCAGATGTTGCTGAGCGAGAAGCTGTACCCGCACCTTCTGGAGATCGACGAGACCGCCCAGAGCAGACTGGAGCAGATGATGCCCCAGCTGGCGAAGGAAGCGGGAGCCACCGAGGAACTGAAAGCCAGCGATCCCATGAAGTGGGTGGGGCTGATGAACACCTGCAAAGCCCAGGCAGAGGAGATCCTGATGGCGGAGCTTATCAACAGCTGACCCTAAACCTGTTCCTCTCCGAAGCGGAACAGATCCAATCCATAGATGAAGCAGAGAATGTAGCGCATACATCCTCTGCTTTTTCTTTTGCCCAAAATGACATCGACCATGTGCTGCGTTTGGGCGGCAATACAGACCGTCAAAGGGAGCGTGTGGTTGCAGCCTTTGAAAAGCAGAAAACCACCGCTGAGATTTCCGAGATACTGAAAACGCTGTACCACGGCGGCAATGGCCTTGGCAGTGTGAGCGCATGGTATGCCGAGGATGGTATCCATCTTTCCCATGGGAAGTCTGTCCGTTATGACAGGTCTGCCCAGGTCATTTCCTGGGAGAGCGCCGCAGAGCGTATCGGGGAGCTTTTGGAGAGCGGCCAGTTTGCCTCCAATGTGGAACTTGCAGAAGCGGCAGGCTATGAACGCTCCCTCCTTGCCACAAAGTTCTGGAACCTATATCACGATCTCAGTGAGGACGCCAGAGAAGCCGGATATTTGTCCTGCCTGTCAGAGATCAAAGGCAATGGTTTCCCAGAGGAGACCCGCCGCCTGACGGAGCAGCTGAGTGACCCGGCTTTCCGCCAGACACTCAAGGAAGAATACGCCGCCTTCTGGACTGCCTATCAGCAGGACCGTGACCTGTTGCGCTTTCATTACCATAGGCCAAGGGAAATCTGGGAGAACCTGAAAGACCTTGACCTGCCCCGCAGGACTTTTTCTTCGGACCTTTCCCAAGTGCCAACCGTCCAGCATTTCATTACAGAGGATGAGATCGACACCGCCATGACCGGCGGCAGCAGTTTTGCCGGAGGAAAAGGCCGTATCTATGCGTTCTTCATGGAAAACCATACGGATAAGGAAAAAGTGAGATTCCTTAAAGACGAGTATGGCATTGGCGGACGCTCTCATGCCCTGTCCGGCGCAACACACAGCGGCGAAGATCACGATGGGAAAGGACTGCACTATAAAAAGCAGGACTGCCCGGATGTTCACTTGAACTGGGAAAAGGTTGCCAAGCGCATTACCTCACTTGTCCAGAAAGACCGCTATCTTACCGAACAGGAACAGGCGCAGTATGACAAAATCCAGGCTGAAAAGGAATTGGCCGAAGAAGATGCCATCCAAGCCCAGCAGCCGGAGGTGGAGGAAGAAACGCCAAAGCCTACCCTTCGGGAGCAGTTTGAGCAGTATAAGCCTGTGGTGACTGCCGCCATTTCCGAGGATACCGCATATCGCAATGCCTGCGGTCATTCTGACCGTGAAAATGCTGTCATCGAGGGTAATGCCGCTGTGCGCCGTGCAGTCCTTGGTTCTAAGGATATGGAGCTGATCCGACTCTATTCGGATGTGCCGGAGTTCCGACAGCGACTGCACCGGGAAGTGATCGACGAAACCTATCCAAAGCTCCATGAACTTCTGCGCCCTCTTTCTCAGGAAGATATTGATACTGCCCTTTGTGCATGGAACGGCAATATCGAGAGTAAACACGCTGTTGTCCGCTATATGAAAGACCATGCAAGAGAAAAAGATACCGCCGCATGGCTGGCTCAGGAATACGGCGGCAGTAACAGCAACAGCCTGTTCGTTGTCCGTGCCGGCAGCCCGGAGGAAACGCAGCTGCCCTGGCCGAAGGTACAGCGCCGGATTGCCCAGCTCATTCAGGAGGACCGGTTCTATACCGAAGAAGAACAGAACCGCTTTGACGACATCGACCCAATCGCCATCCGGGAAGCTCTGGAAGAAAGAGGGATCGTCAACGGACAGGTGACAGACCCGAAAAAACTGGACAATGCCCCGTTTATCCAACAGGTGATGTCAGATGCAGAGCAGATCGCAGATGCCGAGACAGAGCAGACTTCCGAAGTTTCCATTTCCGATGAGGAATATGACGCAGTTCGCCGCCCAATTCCGCAAAAGACTTCTTACGACCCAGCCGCCCCGGTCTATGCCGTGGGCGATACCGTGTATATCGAGGATGACGCCTATCAGATCACCGAGCTGCGGGAGGACACCGTACAGCTTCTGCCCACCGGGATGGTATATCCCATCTACCGGGCAGAGCGCAAAGAACAGTTCGAGCAGCTGCTTCGGGCAGACCGCCGCAATGCTTACTATACCGAGTTTCTTCCCATTGACCCGGACAAGGCAGATCAGGACTTGCGGGATGTATTGGCTCATGGACTGATGGATGAAGCGGATAAAAAGCAGATTTCCACGCTGCTGCAATCCGGCAGGAGCAACAGCGAGATCGCCTACTGGCTGAGCAGAGCCTATTCCGGTGGGATTGAGACACTGAATCTGGAGACCGGCGATATTGCCGATTACCGTACCACGGCACAGGGCGTAGAACTGGAAGTCATGGATGCAGAGGAAAAGCGTCTGGCTATGCTGTATTTCCGCTGGGATGAGGTTGCGCCTTTGCTGCGCGGGATGTATGCCCGTCAGCAGGACGGTTTTGGACAGGAACAGCCCCAACCGGCTACCGAATCCCCGACCTTCCATTCCGAGACCATGGCCGTCTATCCGGGCGATAAGAACAATCTGCCTTATGATGTGGTGGTGGAACGACTGCATATCGAGGAGCCGGAGCCGCCAGCCCCTGTGACTGAGCCGGAGAAAACCTTTGAGGAAGTGTTGGATGAACACCCGGTTTCCATTCAGGTCAATGGCCAGTGGCAGACCTTTCCCAATGCCAAAGCTGCCGAGGAAGCCTCCTATGAGGAATACAAGGCTAACCTGCGCCGCAATGCAAAAAACTTCCGCATTACCGATGAGCATTTGGGCGAAGGCGGTCCGAAAGCCAAGTTCCAGGCAAATGTCAATGCGATTCGTTTGCTGAAAGAGCTGGAAGCTGCCGGACAGCAGGCAAGCCCCGAACAACAGGAGGTTCTTTCCCGCTATGTGGGCTGGGGCGGTCTCTCTGATGCGTTTGAACCGGAGAAACCGGTATGGGCTTTAGAGTATGCCCAGCTAAAAGAACTGCTGACCCCGGAGGAATATGCCGCCGCCAGAAGCTCTACCCTCAACGCCCATTACACCAGCCCTACGGTCATTCAGGCCATCTATGAAGCGGTGGGGCGCATGGGCTTTGAGACCGGAAATATTTTGGAGCCATCTATGGGTGTGGGCAACTTCTTCGGTATGCTGCCGGAGGAAATGAGAAACAGCCGTTTGTACGGTGTGGAGCTGGACCCGGTTTCCGGGCGTATCGCAAAGCAGCTCTATCCCAAGGCGGACATCACAGTAGGCGGCTTTGAGACCACTGACAGGCGTGACTTCTTTGACCTTGCCATCGGCAATGTGCCTTTTGGTCAGTATCAGGTCAATGACAAAGTCTACAACAAGCTGAATTTCAACATTCATAATTACTTTTTCGCCAAAGCACTGGATCAGGTGCGTCCCGGCGGTGTGGTGGCTTTTGTGACCTCCCGCTATACCATGGATGCCAAGGATTCCACCGTGCGCCGCTATCTTGCCCAACGTGCCGAACTGCTGGGTACTATCCGTCTGCCCAATGATGCGTTCAAAAAGAATGCCGGTGCCGAGGTTGTATCGGACATCATTTTTCTCCAAAAGCGGGACCGTCCGCTGGACATCGTGCCGGAATGGACTCAGACCGGACAAACGGAGGATGGGTTTGCCATCAACCGGTATTTTATCGACCACCCGGAAATGGTGCTGGGCAGACAGGAGCCGGTAAGCACTGCTCATGGTATGGACTACACCGTGAACCCTATCGAGGGACTGGAGCTTTCCGACCAGCTGCATGATGCCGTGAAGTACATTCATGGCACTTATCAGGAGGCAGAGCTGCCGGAGCTGGGCGAAGGCGAAGCTATTGACACCTCCATTCCTGCCGACCCCAATGTGAAGAACTATTCCTATGCCATTGTAGACGGGCAGGTGTACTACCGGGAAAACAGCCGTATGGTGCGCCCTGACCTCAACGCCACCGCCGAAGCCCGCGTGAAAGGTCTTGTGGGACTGCGTGATTGTGTGCAGGAACTGATCGACCTTCAGATGGATGCAGCGGTTCCGGACAGCACCATTCGGGAGAAGCAGGCGGAACTGAACAGTCTCTATGACAGCTTTTCTTCCAAATACGGTCTCATCAATGACCGTGCAAACCGTCTGGCCTATGCAGACGATTCTTCCTATTACCTGCTCTGTGCGCTGGAAGTCATCGACGAGGACGGGAAACTGGAACGTAAGGCAGATATGTTCACCAAGCGGACCATCAAGCCCCATCAGGCGGTGGCTGTGGTGGATACGGCAAGCGAAGCACTGGCGGTGTCCATCTCGGAAAAAGCCTGCGTGGATATGGACTATATGAGCCAGCTTACCGGAAAAACAAAAGAAGAACTGGCCGGAGAACTGCAAGGCGTGATCTTCCGTGTACCGGGACAGTTGGAGAAAGACAGCACACCCCATTATGTGACTGCTGATGAATACCTTTCCGGCAATGTACGCCGCAAACTGCGTCAGGCGCAGCGGGCGGCACAGCAGGACCCGGTTTATGCAGTCAATGTGGAAGCTCTTACCGCCGCCCAGCCCAAAGACCTGGATGCGTCGGAGATCGAGGTGCGTCTGGGCGCTACCTGGATTGACAAGGAATATATCCAGCAGTTTATGTATGAGACCTTTAATACCCCGTTTTATCTCCAGCGCAGTATCGAGGTCAACTATTCGTCCTTTACCGCTGAATGGCAGATCAAGGGGAAATCTTCTGTATCCTACAACGATGTGGCAGCTTATACCACCTATGGGACCAGTCGTGCCAATGCCTACAAGATTTTAGAGGACAGCCTGAACCTGCGGGATGTCCGCATCTATGACACCATAGAGGACGCAGACGGAAAAGAGCGCCGCGTACTGAACGCCAAGGAGACCACCCTGGCGGCTCAAAAACAGCAGGCGATCCGGGAAGCCTTTAGGGACTGGATCTGGAGAGACCCGGAGCGCCGCCAGACTTTGGTGCGCCAGTATAACGAAGAAATGAACTCTACCCGTCCCCGCGAATATGATGGCAGCCACATCACTTTTGGGGGCATGAACCCGGCCATTACCCTGCGGGAACACCAGAAAAGCGCCATTGCCCATGTGCTGTATGGAGGAAATACCCTGTTGGCACATGAAGTAGGCGCAGGCAAAACCTTTGAGATGGTGGCCGCTTCGATGGAAGCAAAACGCCTGGGCTTGTGCCAGAAATCTCTCTTTGTGGTTCCAAATCACCTGACCGAGCAGTGGGCGTCGGAGTTTCTGCGTCTCTATCCTTCCGCCAACATCTTAGTCACCACCAAAAAGGACTTTGAGACCCATAACCGAAAGAAGTTCTGCGCTCGTATTGCGACGGGTGATTATGATGCCATCATCATGGGACATAGCCAGTTTGAGCGTATCCCCATCAGCCGGGAGCGTCAGGAACGGCTTCTCTATGAACAGATCGACGAGATCACCGAGGGGATTGCAGAGGTACAGGCCAGTGGCGGCGAGCGTTTTACCGTCAAGCAGCTGGAGCGTACCAGAAAGTCTCTGGAAGCCAGACTGGAAAAGCTGCAAGCCGAGGGGCGAAAAGACGATGTGGTAACCTTCGAGCAGCTGGGTGTGGACCGTTTGTTTGTGGACGAGGCCCACAACTATAAAAACCTGTTTCTATACACAAAAATGCGGAATGTAGCAGGTTTATCCACATCGGACGCGCAGAAATCCTCCGATATGTTTGCCAAGTGCCGCTATATGGATGAGATCACCGGAAACCGTGGCGTGATTTTTGCCACCGGCACACCGGTCAGCAATTCCATGACCGAGCTTTACACCATGCAGCGTTATCTTCAATATGAACGCCTGCAAGAGCTGAACATGACCCACTTCGACTGCTGGGCTTCTCGATTCGGGGAGACCGTCACAGCATTGGAGCTGGCACCGGAAGGCACCGGCTACCGGGCAAGAACGAGATTCAGCAAGTTCTTTAATCTGCCGGAGCTGATGAACCTGTTCAAAGAAGTGGCCGACATTAAGACTGCCGACCAGCTGAATCTGCCTACCCCGGAAGTGGAATACCACAACATCGTGGCGCAGCCTACCGAACATCAGCAGGAAATGGTCAAGGCCCTTTCGGAACGGGCATCGCTGGTACACAGTGGAACCGTTGACCCATCCCAGGACAATATGCTCAAGATTACCTCGGATGGCCGCAAGCTGGGGCTGGACCAGAGGATCGTCAACCAGATGCTGCCGGACGAACCCGGCACAAAGGTCAATCAGTGTGTGGACAACATCATGCAGATCTGGCGGGACGGCAAAGCTGACAAGCTGACCCAGCTGGTGTTCTGCGACATTTCTACACCGCAGGCAAAAGCTCCTGCAAGCAAGGCGGCGAAAACGCTGGATAATCCACTGCTTCACGCATTGGAAGGCGCTGTGCCTCTGCCGGAGCAGGAACCGGTCTTTACGGTATATGACGATATTCGTCAGAAACTCATTGCCCAGGGGATGCCTGCCGACCAGATCGCTTTTATCCATGAAGCCAATACCGAAGTGCGAAAAAAGGAGCTGTTCTCTAAAGTCCGTACCGGCCAGGTTCGTGTCCTTTTAGGAAGCACCGCAAAGATGGGCGCAGGCACCAATGTGCAGGACCGTCTGGTGGCACTTCATGACCTGGACTGTCCGTGGAGACCGGGAGACCTTGCCCAGCGCAAGGGCCGTATCGAGCGTCAGGGCAACCAGAACCCCCTTGTCCATGTGTACCGCTATGTGACCGAAGGAACCTTTGACGCATACCTCTGGCAGACGGTGGAGAATAAGCAGAAATTCATCAGTCAGATTATGACCGCTAAATCGCCGGTGCGCTCCTGCGATGATGTGGATGAAACCGCCCTCAGTTTTGCCGAGATCAAGGCTCTGTGTGCCGGAGATCCCCGTATCAAAGAGCGTATGGATTTGGATGTGGAGGTATCCCGCCTGAAGCTGATGAAAGCCGACCACCAGAGCAAGCAGTATCGTCTGGAGGACCAGCTGCTCAAATACTTCCCGGAGGAGATTGAAAAGCACAAAGGCTTTATCAAGGGTTTTGAATCCGATCTGGAGGTTTTGGCAGCGCACCCGCACCCGGAGGACGGTTTTGCTGGTATGGAAATCCGCGGCGATCTGCTGACCGATAAGGAGAACGCCGGTGCAGCCCTTTTGGATGCCTGCAAGGAGGTCAAAACCTCCGATCCGGTGCAGATCGGCAGCTACCGGGGTTATGCCATGTCCGTGGAATTTTCCGCTTGGAAACAGGAATATACGCTCCTGCTGAAAGGACAGATGACCCACAGGGCAACCCTTGGTACAGACCCTCGCGGAAATCTTACCCGTATCGACAATGCCCTCGCCCAGATGCCCCAGCGTCTGGAGGCGGCAAAGGCCCAGCTGGATAACCTCTATCAGCAGCAGGCTGCCGCAAAGGAGGAAGTTGGAAAGCCATTCCTTTATGAAGAAGAACTGAAAAGCAAAAACGCCCGTCTGGTGGAGCTGGATACCCTGCTCAACATCGACGGAAAGGGACCGGCACACGATGAAGCTGTCGTTGCCAAAAGCACACGGCCTTCGGTATTGGACCATCTGAAACGCCCGGTGCCGCCCCGCAGTACCGACAAGAAACCAAAACAGCATGAGGAGGTGCGATAACATGAATACCAACGATCTGAATACAGCTCTTTATGAAAAGATGGCTGCTGAGCAGGATAAATACAGGGACTGGCTGAAAAGCCAGCCCCCGGAAGAAGTCTTAAACCATGCCTATGAGTACACCATCCGCGAGGACATCGTGATGGCAATAGAGGAACTGGAGTTGACCGACACCCAGGCTCAGGCACTTTTGGAATCTTCTTTGCCGCTGGCGGATGTGTACCGCTACTTTGAAAAGCTGGAGACCGGTCACATGGATGTGATCCGGGACAGCATTGAGAACCGTGCCGACGATGTGTGCAGAGCTAAAGAGGAACTGCGAACAACACCGATCTATCCCCATTCAGCTGCCTATGCGAGAGAACATGGGGAGCTGGAGCAGTACCGAGCTTCCAACAATGTAAATCGCCAATGCAAGGAGTCTATTGAAGCGGCGGTGCGGGAGCACTTCGACGGAATGTATCTCAGCCACGATGCGGCAAAGGGTGTGATCGAGACCTATGGCATGGAGCGTGTGTCCATGGTTCTGTCTAACACGGTCCAGCTTCAGGACTGGGATGGGCGTTACTCCCGACGCAATAAGGAATGGGCTAAGACCATTCCCAACGAGAACCCCGAAACCGTCCGTTGTGGTTATGTCCTGAACAGCCACCCTGCTGTGCTGGATGGCTTTATTGATCTGGTGCGAGAAGAACAGCAGCGTAGCCGTACTCAGGGAGAAAAACTGCAACCGTCCCGCCCCTCAGTACGGGATAAGCTCAAACAGGAGCTGCCTGCCCATAAGCCTGCCGCCCCGAAGAAACGGGAGCCGGAGCGATAACTATGGCAAAGCGTAAGCGGGATATGCAATTAAACTTTAGAGTTTCAGCGGAGGAGCTTGCTGTGATTGAGCAAAAAATGTCTCAGTTTGGAACCTCCAACCGTGAAGCCTATCTAAGAAAAATGGCGCTGGATGGGTATGTAGTCAAGCTGGAGCTGCCGGAGTTGAAGGAGCTTGTTTCCCTGATGCGCCGAAGCAGCAACAACTTAAACCAGCTGACCCGTAAAGTGCATGAGACTGGGCGGGTTTATGATGCTGACTTGGAGGATATATCCCAGCGGCAGGAACAGTTATGGGAGGGCGTAAAGGAAATCCTTACCCAGCTTTCCAAACTTTTATAACGGGGATAGATACTCCATTTGCGGAGGGAGGAACGGCATTACTTCGCTGCTCCTCTCTCCGCTTTTTCTTTTTATCGGTATCCTTGTCTTTTGCCTGCCCATGCCGGATAATATGATTAGAAAAGATACCAAGAACGCTGCAAGGAGGAAATGACATGAAGATTTTGAAAGGGCTTTTGATGATTATAACTGCACCGGTCATTTTGGTTCTGACACTTTTTGTCTGGCTCTGCACAGGGCTGATCTACATATCCGGTCTGGTGCTCGGCCTGTTCAGTACCGTGATTGCTCTGCTTGGTGTGGCTGTGCTGCTTACCTATTCCCCGCAGAATGGTGTGATTTTGCTGGTTATGGCATTTTTGATTAGCCCTATGGGGCTGCCGTTGGCTGCAATCTGGCTGATGGGTAAGGTGCAGAGTTTGAAATTTGCAATTCAGGAGTTGGTTTATGGATAAAAATACGCAAAACCATAAAAATGCCAGACACCGTCTGTTAAATTTGGAAAGAGAAACTATATATCCACGACTTTACTTTTGAACTAATATCGCGTATAATATTAGTGCGAAAGGAAGTGATATGATGGGACAATTTGAACAGCTGGATCAGATGCTAACAGAACAAGAAGGAATGCTGCGAACATCGCAGGTCGTATCTTCTGGAATTTCAAAGCCGGTATTTTATGATTATGTGCGTTCACGAGATTTGGATAGAGTCGCACATGGGATTTATCTGTCCAAAGATTCCTGGGTGGATGCCATGTATCTGCTTCATTTGCGATTTGAACAAGCAGTATTTTCACATGAAACAGCTTTATTTTTTCACGATCTGACAGATCGTGAACCAATAGAATATACAGTTACGGTCAAAACTGGATGCAATCCAAGCAAAATGAAAGCAGAAGGCATTCAAGTTTTTACGATTAAAGCAGACTTACATGATGTAGGACTTACAACAGCGAAAACTCCGTTCGGGCATACTGTGCCGGTTTATGATATGGAGCGAACAATCTGTGATTTGCTCAGAAGCCGTAGCAGAATTGAAATTCAGACCTTTCAGGGAGCACTGAAAGCGTATGCCCGTAGAAAAGATAAGAACCTGCGAGCTTTAATGCAATATGCTGGGATGTTCAAGGTGGAAAAAATTTTACGACAGTATTTGGAGGTACTTTTATGATAAAAACAGCAAGACAGCTTAAAGATTTAATACGAAACCTTTCCAGAGAAAAATCCGCAGATGCTCAGATTTTAATGAGGAACTACATGATGGAGCGTTTTTTGGAGCGTATTTCTCTTTCTGAGTATCGTGATAAGTTTATCTTGAAGGGTGGTATGTTGGTAGCGGCTATGGTTGGATTGGATGCCCGCTCTACGATGGATTTGGATGCAACCATAAAAGGAGCTAATGTTAATGTGGAGGATATTGAGAATCTAATTTCATCAATCGTAATTGTTCCGATTGATGATGGTGTTAAATTTCAGCTGAAAAGTATTTCGGAGATTATGGATGAAGCAGAGTATCCGGGGATTCGTGTCAGCATGAGTACAACATTCGATGGTGTAGTGACCCCTTTGAAAATTGATATTTCTACGGGAGATGCAATCACTCCAAGAGAGGTTCGGTATTCATTCAAACTTATGCTGGAAGATCGCTCCATTGATATTTGGGCTTATAATTTAGAAACTGTGCTGGCAGAAAAACTGGAAACCATTATTACTAGAACCACAACCAATACCCGCATGAGAGATTTCTACGATATTTACATTTTAGAACAGCTGCATGGAACCACGCTGAACCCGAAAATTTTACATGATGCGCTTCTGGCAACTGCTCATAAACGGGGATCGGAGAAGTATCTTAACCAGGCTGAAGAAGTTTTTGACGAAGTGGAAAATGATTCGGTTATGCAAAAACTTTGGGAGGCATACCGTAAAAAGTTTTCTTATGCTTCTGATTTGGAATGGGATGTGATTATGAAAGCAATTCGCAGGTTATATGTTCTTTGCGAGAAGGGCATCAGCTTATGAAAAAGCATGGACACTATTGTAAAGTTTGTGGTGAATACAAAGCCAACGAAAAATTTTCAGGCAAAGGTCATGCATCCCACATTTGTAAATCCTGTGCTTCGCTACCAGCAGAAAAGCAGGCTGAACTGATGACACTGAATCGTCTTTTGAATCTTCCATGGAGGCTATCGAAAGAGCAGTTGTCCTGGCTGAAAAATCGACTAAAGGATAGGCGGCCTGATGTCCGTGCATTGGCGCAAGAGCAATATGAAATGAGATTTCCACCAAGACACTTAGAAGATGATGAGTTCAATTTTTTCGATGAAGAAAGTTTTATAGAATAGTGAAAGCGGTCTGCTATGGCAGGCCGTTTTCTTTTCGGGAAGGAGGTCTGACCTATGGCAACCACAAGAATCATGCCGCTTCATGTCGGCAAGGGCCGCACAGAAAGTCGGGCGATCAGTGACATCATCGACTATGTGGCCAATCCCAAAAAAACAGATAATGGCAGGCTCATTACCGGCTATGCGTGTGACAGCAGGACTGCGGATGCAGAGTTCCTTCTGGCAAAGCGGCAGTACCTTGCCGCGACCGGACGAGTGCGAGGTGCGGATGATGTGATCGCCTATCATGTGCGCCAGTCGTTCCGCCCCGGTGAGATCACACCGGAGGAAGCCAATCGGCTGGGTGTGGAATTTGCCAAGCGATTCACCAAGGGCAATCATGCCTTTGTGGTCTGCACCCACATAGACAAGTCGCACATTCACAATCACATTATCTGGTCATCGGTCAGCTTAGAATATGACCGGAAATTCCGAAACTTTTGGGGCAGCACCAAGGCAGTCCGACAGTTAAGTGACACCATCTGCATCGAAAACGGACTGTCCATTGTGGAGAATCCGAAACCTCACGGAAAGAGCTATAACAAATGGCTGGGCGATCAGGCAAAGCCCTCTCACCGAGAGCTGCTGCGTGTAGCGATTGACAACGCATTATCACAAAGTCCTGCTAATTTTGAGGAACTGCTGAAGCTGCTGCAAGAGTCCGGCTGTGAGGTATCAAAGCGCGGAAAATCGTATCGTCTGAAGCTCCCCGGTTGGGAAAAAGCCGCCCGTATGGACAGCCTGGGCGAAGGATATGGATTGGAAGATTTGCAGGCGGTTCTCTCCGGGAAGAAAGCGCATACCCCACGAAAGAAAGTGGTCGCACAGGCAGAGCCGCCGAAGGTCAATCTGCTGGTGGACATTCAGGCAAAATTGCAGGCAGGAAAAGGTGCTGGCTATGCTCGATGGGCTAAGGTTTTCAATCTGAAACAAATGGCACAGACCATGAATTACCTGTCAGAGAACAATCTGCTGGAGTATGCGGTTTTGGAAGAAAAGGCTGCGGCTGCCACGGCACATCACAATGAGCTTTCGGCGCAGATCAAAGCGGCTGAAAAGCGCATGGCAGAGATTGCTGTTCTGCGTACTCACATCGTAAATTATGCCAAGACCCGTGAGGTCTATGTGGCATACCGCAAGGCCGGCTACTCTAAGAAATTCCGGGAAGAACATGAGGAAGAAATTCTGCTCCACCAGGCTGCTAAGAATGCCTTTGATGAAATGGGAGTCAAGAAGCTGCCCAAGGTCAAAGAGTTGCAGACAGAGTATGCGAAATTGCTGGAAGAAAAGAAAAAGACCTATGCCGAGTACCGGCGTTCCCGTGAGGAAATGCGGGAGCTTTTAACGGCAAAGGCCAATGTGGATCGGGTGCTGAAAATGGAGGTAGAACAGGATGTTGAAAAAGAAAAAGACCACGGCCAGCGGTAAGCTGGTCCTGGTCAAAAGCGTTCGCAGAACGCGCAGCCACAGAATGAAATTCTGTGTTCAAAGGGGCTTGGGGGC
>ENA-OZMA01000036-OZMA01000036.1-human-gut-metagenome-genome-assembly--contig:-NODE-36-length-12405-cov-8.358300_pt1 | contig 12405 bp, 10 predicted proteins | sample MGYA00244186_ERZ653807 | MGnify/ENA primary metagenome ERZ653807 (study PRJEB26926, sample SAMN06164404) | human gut metagenome | biome: ENVO:00009003; feature: ENVO:2100002; material: ENVO:00002003...
AACTATTTCTATCCCTGTCTGGGTTTGCTCACCATCCTGCGTTACAGCATCCAGGGCTTGGGTTACAGCAATCTCTCGATGTTGAGTGGCGTAATGGAGATGATAGCGAGATGCGGTGTGAGTCTCTGATTTGCATTAAAAAATATTCTGCTAAGGGTTAGGAAAATGAAAATTCGATTGTAATATAGGCAAAAGAAAAGAAATAAAGTAATGCAAATAAACAAAGAAACGATAGAACAGCTCTTCCGGCAGCATTATCTGAGGATGTACCAATTGGCCAGGGTACTTCTGAAGGATGATGCAGCCAGCAAGGATGTGGTGAGCGAAGTCTTTGCCGATGTGCTCGACGGAAAGACTCAACTGGGTCTTGATAACGAGACTATAACCAGCGATTCGCCCCTGCCTTCCACTAACGCCGGGAGCTATCTTCTGGTGTGTGTGCGCCATAAATGCCTCAACCTGTTGAGCCGACAGAAGATGAAAGACCGGGTTCATCACCTCCTAAAAACCGATACTTCGCCTTCGATAGTTCCCCTGGAAGCAACGATTGCCGAAATAGATAGGGAAACCGACAAATACGAAGCAATTCTGGCTTATATGAATGCTGAACTCACGCCACAAACCCGCAAGGTACTCGATCTCCGTTTTCGGCAGAAACTGAAATATCGGGAGATTGCTACGGAATTGGGCATCAGCGAAGTGGCAGTTTATAAGCATCTGGCGCAAGGCATCAGAAAATTAAAGCAAAAGTTTAACCCTTAGCAGATTTATTATGGACAAGTTTGAAAAAATACTGGATATCATCGACCATCAGGAGAAGTATTCTGATGAGGAGATTCGTGAAATATTGCAGGATGAGGAATGCCGAAAACTCTATCAGACGATGGTGGAAGTGGATTCTGCCCTCCTTCAGCAGAATTTAAACACTCAGGCTTCTATTTCTCATTCGCCTGATGATGCTCTTTCTTCTAACTCTTCTCTGGGTAACTCTTCTCCTAATATAGATGAGGAATGGGAGAAATTCAGCCAGGAGCATCAACTTCAGGAAGAAGCAACTCATCCTATTGCTCAGGAAGCAGGCGCATCCCATCCTATAACTTCCTGGCGTAAACTGGCAGCATCCATCGCCGGCTTTGTCTTGATTTCGGGTATTGCCTTTGCCGCAATCCATACTTACATCAAGCGCAGCCAGGAAACAACCCAGGTAATCGCAGATACTCATCCGGAAGTCATAAAATCAGATTCCGCAAAGCAGGTAGCAGCAAAGGATTCCCTGACTCATCCGAAACCAGAAAAGCCAGCCATTCACAAGACTTTCGAGAATGTGGCTTTCGAGCAGATGATTTCAGAGATTGCTTCTTATTATGATTTACAAGTGAAGTTTGAGAATAACGAGGACAAGACCCTCCGCCTCTATTACGAATGGAACAGTCATTCGAGCATCGAGAACATCGTAAAAGAACTGAACCAATTCGAGAATGTAAACATCGAATTGCAACAAAACGAGCTGATTGTAAAATAACAAATAAAAAGTAACATCATTATGAGAAGATTTTCAGCCATCATATTCCTGCTGTGCACGTTCGCCCTGGCGATGAGCGCACAGCACATCCAGCGCAACTATCACAACCGCAGCATGTCGGACGTCCTCATCGACCTCGACAAGGCTTCCAAGCGCTATAAAATCAGCTTCATCTACAACGAACTGGAAGACTTTACAGTTACCCAGAACGTGAAGACAGCCAATATTCCCGATGCCATCCGCAAGGTAATCGGTTTCTATCCGATGCAGATGACCGTGGGCGACAGCCTCATCACGGTAGAATGCATACGCAAGAGCGAGCGCAAGCTGATAGGCAGACTGATAGACAATCACAATCTTCCTGTAGAATTCGCCAATATCCAGCTGCTCAACCCGAAGGATTCCTCCTTTCTCTGTGGAGGCGTGAGCAACGCCAATGGCGATTTCGTCATCCCCTGCCAGCAGAAACAGGCCCTCATGAAGGTTTCTTTTGTAGGCTATAAGACCATTTGCAAGCTGGTACCTATTGCCCGCATCGGAAATGTGAGGATGCAGGCGAATTCATACCTGTTGAAAGGGGTGACCGTTGAAGCCGCAAGGGTTGTAGAAAAAGTAGATAGACAAATCATCTTCCCTACAAAAGAGCAGGTGAAAACGGCTTCCAATGGTTATGACCTGTTGGACAACTTGTCTTTGCCTACCATTATCGTAAATCGAGCAGAACGCAAAGTTCTGTCATTAAAGGGCGGAGATGTGCAAATACGCATCAACGATGTCAAGGCTAGCATGCAAGATGTATTGGCTTTGCAGCCGGATGAAGTTACAAAGGTGGAATTCATCAATGTTCCAGGACTCAAATATGGAGACAGCAATCTGGATGCAGTCATCAACTACCAGGTCCGCCGACGCTATGCCGGTTATGTGAGTGGAGTTTCTACGATGCAAGGCACCAAGACAGGTTTCAATAATAGCGACGGTTATTTCAAATACAATGTGAAGAAATCGGAATTCAGCATCAACTACAGTTTCTCCTATCGCTCGGTAGAGGAACGAAGCTATGAGAGTCTCGGTACTTATCATCTGCCCACAGGAGAAACTCTACATCGCAATTATTTGGGTTATGATTCTCCGTTTCTATACACCACCAATAATGTACAATTGGGCTATAATCTTAGTGAGCCAGACAAATATACATTGAATGTACGGTTGAATTTCTACAATCACAACAGTCCTGTGAGAGGCATGAACCAGCTTTATCAGGAAAGCGGCAAGGCGGATCAGTATCTGCTGAACAACAGAAAAATGCTGGAGCAGATTCCATCTCTGGACATTTATTATTCGCTCAACATGCCCCATGACCAGAACCTGGCTCTGAACCTGGTGGGTACTTACATCGGCACAGATTACCAGTATCGTATGAGGGAATATACGTTCAACAAATCGCCGGATGAATCTGTAAAGAACGCTCCGCTGACCGATTACAGTTATGATGCAACTGGTAGAAAGCGCTCTCTTATTGGTGAAGGAACATACAGCAAGAACTGGAAACAGATGGCTTTATCGGTAGGTGGACAATATAATATCAGCCACACAGATAACATCTATGTGGGAAGCAGTAATGCTGATACGGAATTGAAGTACAGCAATCTCTATCTTTTCACCCAGCTACAGGGACAGCAGAAGTGGTTCAGTTATCAGGTGGGAGTTGGTGCAACCAGGTCTTCCATCCATCAGGGGGAGAACGGATACAGCAAATGGCTGTTTCGACCACAGGTAACTTTACAGGCAAAGGCTAGCGACCGTCTGAGTTTTAAATGGAGCAGCAAAATCACGTCAGACATCCCAAGCCTTTCCGACTTGAGCGAGTTGCGCCAATATTCCAACAGCTTTGAGGCGCGTGACGGCAATAGCGGCCTGAAGCCATTTACCGGCTACAACAATACCTTGTCGGCTTCCTGGAACATTCCGCTGATGTCTGTGTACCTGGAGGGAAACTGGACGTATTACGACAAGCCTATAGCTACTTCTATCTTGCCCGAAAAGCGGGAGGATGGCTCTTATCTCTTTGTGAGCAAACCGGAGAATCAGAAGAGTCATGATTACAAGCACCTGCTGTTGACTCCAGAAGTTCACCTCATCAAGGATCATCTGGATTTGAACCTTATGTGCGAGTATCAGAATGTCAAGACAAAGGGTTTGGATTATTCCCACGAGTTCAATTACTTCAGTTATGGAGCAGAAATTCGGTACATGACGGGCAATTGGAACATTGGCTATGGTGCCTATAAGGTGGAAAAGAGTTTTTGGGGAGAAAAGACAAACGGCGGAGAGCCAACCTCCAATCTTGCCGTAACCTACAGTTATAAGAACTGGCAGTTTGGCGTTCTCGGATTATTCGTATTCTATCCTCATGGCTGCGTGTATAAGGATGAACTTTTCAACAAGTATGTGCAGCAGAAGAACAAGGTACGCCTTGCTGACCAGGGCAACATGCTTGTCTTTACTGCCAGCTTCAACTTCAGCCATGGCCGCAGATACCATACAGGCAGCCGTAAGCTGAACAATAGCGATAGAGATAATGGTATCAGATAGAACGGCGACTTGTAGTTATAAAAAATAATCTTTCAGAAGAGGAAAGTACGTTTTTTTTATAAGTGATTGAGAATGAGATAAGTTTTTATCTCATAAAAAGAAGAGGTTACGAATTAGAAATAAACAGAATGTAGCATCCTGCTGTGATTTGCATAACCATCCAAAGAACTCTTTCGGTTGCAAAGGTACGATATTTAATCGGGGATAAAGAATGTTTTAAGATTTTTTATCCTCGATTTTTTGCTTGGATAAATCTGTTTTTATTAAACCCTATTCTTCTCTATTCTTTGCTATTTCCATTTCAATCCATTCAAACTTATGTGGCAAGGGTTCCTGTTTTTTGAATGGTCTATTTCGTTTGCATATTCTCATCCTTTCGTGTGTTTTGTATAAAAGTCAGCCGTCGTCGAAGAAAGACAGTCCTCGTACCTCAGACTAACTTCCTCCGACTATGGCACGGCAAGAAAAATCCTTGGCGGTATGCCTTGAAATACTTCAAGACTATACTGCCAAGGACTTTTCTTTGTTTGCCGTGCTGACAACGGCTGACTTTTATAGCCACAACTCGCAGTTCCATTTTTATCGCACAATCCAAACGACATGAAACAGTGGCACGCCACCCTTTCATGTCTCAGTAGTACGGCATGAGGAAAAGTGCTTCTTTTTGTCGGTTGCAGGCTAACCGATCAAAAGAAACACCATTCCTTGATTTGCCGTACCATTTTGTTTGCATACTCCACCGCAAGAAAGAAGTCATTGATGTAAACCTCAACGACCACTTTCATGCTTGGCTGCACAGCCTTGGAGAAAACCCGATGCAAGAAGCATGGACAAGCCATACTCTTCTTTCATCGGAATTTCTCTGAAGGCTGTGCCATTCTTGTATGCGATTTCCATTTTCCTAAAAACATTTGCAAGACAGTAATTGTATCCATTTCTCAGAAATGAGTATGCGATAATCGTGCAGTCCAAAAACTTCCGTGAAGTTTCTATTTTCATTTGCCGCTCTGATTTTCTTTCCTCCACAAGGTCTTTCCTTTTGGCATCAACCGTTATCGTGCAGGTGCAAAGGTATGGCAGCGGGCTTTGGAAATAAAAGGTCGAGCCTTCGGTTTTCGAAAAAATCTCCACACCGTTGGGTAGTATTTTTCCGAAAAATTCGGCAAATTCTGCCTAACAGCTTAAAATGAGCGATTTACGAGTGTTCCACCTCTATAGAGGTAATGATTTAGCAACGGTTCTAACTTCTGCATAATACATAAGTTTGCTTTGCTTGTCAAACAACTCTTTTCGAGGGCAAAGATACAAGTTTTATGTGGATAAACGGCAATCTCATTCATTTTTTAGATTTTATTTTCAGTTAGATGTTCTACGAGGTTTGCAAGTTTCTTATACGCAATTATCTATCGCCAAAATGTTAAAAAAGAGCTGTAGATTATATTTAAATGGTCATTGTTTCTTCTTTATGAAACAATATGCTTACCTTTGTACAAAAATGATAATGTATGGCACAAAATATCTTCAAACTTGTCTTGACAGACGAGGCACAGAACTTTATTGAGAGTTTACCCGAAGCGGTATCTTACAAGATTTACTACAACATCAAGCGTGTTGCAGGTGGAGAACGCAACAAAGAACTCTTCAAGAAGTTGGAAAACTCGGAGATATGGGAATTTCGTACATTGTATAACAAAACTGCTTATCGCTTGTTTGCTTTTGGGACAAGGGTAAAGAAACATTGGTAATTGCCACCCACGGCATTATCAAGAAAACTCAGAAGACACCAAGCAAGGAGATAGCAAAAGCAGAAGCAATAAGAAGAGAATATTTCAAAAACAAGTGATTATGGCACAGATGAATCTTACCCCATTGGACGATGTGCTTGACAAGCATTTCGGTAAAGTAGGCACACCAAAACGTGATGCTTTTGAGAGTGATGTGGATGGAGCTTTACATGCCTATAGATTAGGCGAAGCCATCAAGAAAGCTCGTATAGAACAGAACTTGACACAAGAACAACTTGGTGAGCGTATTGGCGTGAAAAGAGCACAGATTTCTCGATTGGAAAGAGGTTATAGTATCACTATTCCAACCATGAGGAGAGTGTTCAAAGCACTGGGTGTAGTTACTGCAACGATTGACTTAGGTATAGCAGGTAAAGTTGCATTGTGGTAAAATCCAATTATCTATGGTATAAAAATGACAGAAAAGACAACAGACCTCATTATATCAAAGCTGCTCGATGCTTCAAGTATAGAGCACTACGCAGAGTCATGCCCTATTGAGGAAATCAACAAGGCTATGGTCTCTAAACGTGGTACAGGAAAGAAAGGCTTTCCTGAATACTTGGCAATATCGGGTGACTTTGTTATCGTAATAGAAGATAAGGCAAAGGTTGAGGACCAGGCAAAGTACTTGAAAGATAATGAAACTTTGCTGATGGATACTTCAAGCGTAACCAAGTATGCGGAGAATGGTGCGCTGCATTATGCGCTCAGTATCATTCAAAACACAAACTTCAAGAAAGTCATTGCCTTTGGTTGTTCGGGAACAGACGAGAAGCGCATTGTTATTCGTCCTATTTACGTTAGTCCTACAGGTTACAAAATTCTTCCAAAGGTCAAGGACTTCAGTCAATTCTCGACCGAAAATATAGAGCGTTACTACAATGAGATTATTTGCGGTAACGAAAGTATTGAACGTGTTGAACTGAAAACCATTCTTAGCCGTGCAAAGACTTTGCATGAGGATTTGCGCAACTATGGACAACTCGGAGATAGCGAGAAACCTTTGGTCGTATCTGCTATTCTTTTGGCATTAGAAGAAAAGGATTTCTCAACAGAGAATCTGACAGGGGATACTATCAAAACTGATGGTCAAAAGATATTTGATGCCATGTCCGCACACATGGAAAGAGTAAAGGTTGAGCCACAGGTGAAAAAGAAAAGGGTTATAGACCAATTTAACCTCATCATCAATAGACCTGTGTTGTCTGAAAAGAATGAGCGATTGGGCAAATCCCCTTTGCGCTACTTTGCGGAATACTTGCACTCAAATATTCTAACTGCCATTTGCAACAACTCACCAGAAGACGTACTTGGTCGTTTCTATGGAGAGTTCATCAGTTATAGTGGTGGCGATGGGCAAACACTTGGCGTAGTTCTTACTCCAAAGCACATAACCGAATTGTTTACAGAATTGGCTGAAATCAAGCCTACCGACAAGGTGCTTGACCCTTGCTGCGGAACAGGTGGCTTCTTGATAGCTGCCATGCACAGAATGCTGACACAGGCAAAAGAGGAAGACAAGGAAAACATCAGAAGAAACAATCTTCACGGTATAGAGTTGCGTGACGATATGTTTTCCATTGCCACAACCAACATGATTCTGCGTGGTGACGGAAAGAGCAATCTCATCTGTGCAGACTTCTTGAAGCAAAAATCAGAAGACATGTACAAGAAAGGCTTTACCGTTGGTTTGATGAACCCACCGTATTCACAAGGAAAGACAAAAAGCACGGCACACTTGACGGAGTTGAAATTCATCTGTCACTTGTTGGATTGCGTAGGTGATGGTGCTCGTTGTGTTGTCATAGTTCCACAAAGCACAATGGTCGGCAAAACGAAAGAAGACAAAATCGACAAACAGTATATTCTCGATAACCATACGCTTGAGGGTGTTATAACGCTTAATACAGATACGTTCTATGGCGTAGGAACAAATCCTGTGATAGCCGTATTTACAGCGCATCAACCACACCCAAAGGATAAGTTAGTGAAGTTTGTCGATTTCAAAGATGATGGTTATGAAGTCTTTGCCCATGTTGGATTGATGCCAACAGATAGAGCTGCCGAGAGAAAGAAATACCTGCTTGATTGTTGGTTTCAAGGCAAGACTGCACCAAACTCTTTTATTGTGCGTAGCACCATTGAAGCAGATGACGAATGGCTGCACTCGTTTTACTATTTCAACGAAGAGATACCATCAGAGGAAGACTTTGAAAAGACAATGGCTGACTATCTGACATTTGAGTTTAACATGATTACTCATGGACGAGGTTACTTGTTTGAAGAAAAGGAGGTGGCGAATGGATAAGCTATCACTCAAAAATAAAGATTGGAAAGATTTCTATCTTTCAGATTTCTTTGACTTTGAAAAGGGAAACCAAAATAATATGGCATCTTTGACGACAGGAACTTTACCTTTGGTCTCTGCCAAAAAGACAGACAATGGTTATAAAGGCTTCGTATCAAAGGAACAAAAGAAAATCTTTCGAGGTGATATTCTGACATTGAATAACGATGGAGATGGTGGTGCAGGAATAGCTTACTACCAACCTACCTCTATGGCTTTGGATAGTCATGTTTCCGCATTGATACCCAAGAGTGATTTGAATAAATACCATTTGCTGTTTGTCTCAATGTGTATAACAAAGCAAAGGGAACGCTTTGGACATGGGTATTCAATAAACGGTAACAGATTAAGAGCCTTTAAAATTATGCTTCCTCTTGCTGCTGATTGCACAAATCCTGATTGGCAGTTCATGGAGGAATACATGCGTCGAAAAGAAACATTATTATTGAAACCAGCAGTAGAGAAATTATGCAAGCGACTGATACACAAAGAAATTTTAGGGGGGGTAAACTGCTCCGCTCTCAATGGAAACCTTTTAGTTTTACAGAAGTATTCACAGAAATACAGCGTGGCAAACGTCTCAAAAAGGCAGACCACACAGAAGGTACAGTTCCATACGTATCATCCACGGCACTCAACAATGGCGTGGATGGATTTGTCGGCAACGAGGGCAGCGTAAGAAAGTTCGAGGATTGCGTAACCATTGCCAATAGTGGTAGTGTTGGTAGTGCATTCTTCCATCAATACGAGTTTGTGGCAAGTGACCATGTTACTCAGCTTAAACGTAAGGGATTGGATAAATATGCCTACCTCTTCATGGTGCCAATAATCAACCGTTTGTCGGAGAAGTACAGTTTCAACAGAGAAATAAATGACGAGCGTATAAAGCGAGAAAAGATATTACTCCCCATTAATGATAAGGGTGAAATAGATTTCGATTTCATGTCCTCGTTCATGCAAGAGGTAGAAGCTGATATACTCAAAACAACTCTAAAGGTTTTCAAGAAGCGCTTGAACGCCAATGAGAACAAAATGGGGGAGGCCGTCCGAAAACTTAATTAGGGAAGCAAACAACTGAATTGAGCATTTTTCTTTTGCTCTTTATAGTTAATTAACCCTGTATCTTCTTGATTCTCAATTATTTTATGTATCTTTGTATTAAAATACAAGAAAGATATGGCATATAAAAAAGGTCAAGATAGACGACAGAGGGTTCTTTTCCCTGATTGCATTGACGAGTATGTAGAGGCTGACGCCCCTGTTCGCTTGTTCGATGCTTTTGTCGATAATCTCAAAATGGATGAACTGGGATTCGTCCGCAGTACTCCTGCAGAGACAGGTACTCCTGGATATGATCCTCGCGATCTCCTCAAACTCTATATTTATGGTTACTTCTATCAGGTACGTTCCTCTCGCAAACTTGCTCGTGAGTGCAAGTGTAATGTAGAGGTAATGTGGCTGCTCAACAAGTTGACTCCTGACTTTCGTACAATCTCCGATTTCCGTAAGGACAACAAGAAGGCTATTACTAAAGTTTTTAAAGAGTTCAACAAGTTTTGTATGGGACTGAAGCTCTTTTCCAAGTCGTACATCTCTATTGATGGAAGCAAGTTTAAGGCTGTAAATGCTAAAGACAACAACCTTACTCTAAGCAAACTCGATGACCGAATCAAGCGTCTTGATGAACATATTTCAATCTATATGGAAGAACTTGAAGCATACGATCATGAGGAAGGACGCAGACTCTCTAAAGATGAGTTGCAACGTAAGCTTGGTGTTTGCAAGGAGCGCAAGGAACGCTATGAGGGATACCGTGATACACTTGAGAAAAGTGGTGAAAGCCAGATTTCCTTAACAGATCCTGATTCCCGACTAATGAAAGCCAACGAAGGCTTTTGTGTCGGTTATAATGTGCAAACTGCAGTTGATGCGGAGAGCCATATGATAGCAGGCTTCCAGGTAACCAACAGTCCAACAGACCATGGTCAGCTTACAAGCGTAGCATCTGAGGTGAAAGCCGATTATGGTGTTGACGTTCTAGAATCTACTGCAGACAAGGGGTACGAGTGTCCCGAGGATCATGCAGATGCATTGGCTAATGGTATCGTACCAAATGTCATCCAACGTGATGGCAGCTGCACGGAGCAGGTTCAGTTTGACTATAACGAAGCTACCATAACTGACGCACAAAAGTCAAGTACTAATCCAGAAGATTTGAAGGCATGTCTTGAAGCTGCAGTCATACCGGATGCCTACAAGGATTTTTTAACCGATGCACAGATTGTAGAGGTCAAGGAGTACACTTCTGATGTAGCAGAGTCTGCTGTACTGAAGATGACTCCTGAGCAGATGCGTGCCAAGGCTCTTGAGGGATACTTCGTGAGGGATGCCGAACGCAATCTTGTCTATTGTCCGCAAGGAGAAATCCTGAGGCAAAAGTCTATCAAAAGAAATGGTATGATCCGCTACTGCAACAAGCTTGCATGTAAAAAATGCAAGTGCAAGTGTACCATCCAGAAGTTCAAGGAGGCAGACTTCAACAAAGACACCTTGATAAAGGCAACCGAAGCAAAACGCAAGCAACTCAAAGAAGAGAATAAGGACAAGCCAAAACCTCCAAGAATGAAGGTCGTGAAGAAGGTTGTCCGTTACGCTTTACATCTAGATCAGAACAAGATGGACAATCGAAAATGCCTCTCCGAGCATCCTTTCGGAACCATGAAGCGAGCACTTGGGCAATACTACTTTTTACTGAAAGGTAAACTGAAAGTAACTGCTGAGATGGGTCTCTTTTGCCTATCTTATAACCTTCGTCGTGCCATATCTCTCAAAGGTGTACCTGCTTTGATTGCTTCTCTTGGATAATGACCTGTAGGGAATCATATACCATCGAAAAACACGCTCTATTAGTGTTCATATCGGCCTTTTTAAGCCCTTATGACGAATTGTTTAACATAAACTAAAATTTTAAGATGAAAAAAGATATGCCCTTAGAAGGGCTTAGGTGGAGTCGTGATAGCGGTTCTGCCCTCTATGATACACCCCAAAACGGCCGTTCTCGGACGGGCTGGGGGGGGTAAAATGGAAAGCGTTCTTCCTTGAAGAAATTGCACAAATATCTTCGGGAAAAGACATCTACGAAAGAGAGCGTACAAGTGGGCAAACCCCTTATGTTACAGCGACAGCCAATAATAATGGCATCGGTTATTTCGTTGGCAATCAAAACGAAACATTGGAAAAGGGAAGCCTGTCTGTAAATCGAAACGGCTCTGTTGGGTATTGCTTTTATCATCCATACGATGCACTATATGGAAACGACACTCGCAAGCTGAAACCTATAAGAAACAACAAGTATGTTTCTCTTTTCATATCCATGTGCATAACAAATCAACGTGCCAAATATGGATATGGCTATAAAATGGGAACAGGACGTTTGAAACGCCAAAAGATTCTCTTACCTATAGATGGCAATAGCCAACCAAATTGGGACTATATGGAGGCATATATGCAGAATTTGGAGCAACAGCAAATATTAGAATATCTTAGGCACATTGAAAGATAAAACCGTAAGTACAAGATGAACATTGAAGAAGTTAGAAAGTATTGCTTATCATTGCCAGATACAGAAGAAGCTATGCCTTATGGTGAAGATTGGGTGGTATTCCGTGTAGGAGGAAAGATATTTCTGCATATTTGGTTGGAAGCACCGATACCAACTATTGCAGTAAAGCTGCTACCCGAACGTGGAGAGGAATTGAGGGAAGAGTACAATGCCTTTTCTCCTGCGTACCATTTGAATAAGAAACATTGGAACGACATTTTTATTGAGGGGTCTTTTCCTAATAGAATGATAGAGGATTGGATAAAAGAATCATATGAGTTAGTGAAAAGTAAATTGCCAAAATCAACAGAAATGGTTGCTCAATAAAAGATGGAACATAGCTTTGTTGCATCTGCTTAGTGGCATTAGCAAAGAAGTTGCTTCGCTGTTCATGGGTGTTTGTTACTTGACATACTGTTTACAGTTGGTACACTCACTTTCTGCGACCATCGGGAGCAAAATTTCTCCGCCCTCATGGTGGAGCGAGGAGTTTTGGGGTTTCCAAAACATAACCTCGCTCCCTCCTCTAAGAACAAAAGACGAGATATTTGCCTTT
>ENA-OZMA01000039-OZMA01000039.1-human-gut-metagenome-genome-assembly--contig:-NODE-39-length-11645-cov-5.020535_pt1 | contig 11645 bp, 8 predicted proteins | sample MGYA00244186_ERZ653807 | MGnify/ENA primary metagenome ERZ653807 (study PRJEB26926, sample SAMN06164404) | human gut metagenome | biome: ENVO:00009003; feature: ENVO:2100002; material: ENVO:00002003...
AAAGGAGGCTATTTTCGATGCCATATAATAAAGAAAAAGGCGACAGAAGCGATTCTCCAATGAAGAGAAGAGGCGGACGTAGAAGAAAGAAAGTCTGCGTATTCTGTGGCGAAAAGAATAACGTAATTGATTTTAAAGATGTTAACAAATTAAAAAGATACGTATCTGAAAGAGGAAAGATTCTTCCTAGAAGAATTACTGGAAACTGCGCTAAGCACCAGAGAGCTCTTACAGTAGCTATCAAACGTGCAAGACACGTAGCTTTAATGCCTTATACATTAGATTAATTTGCATTAATCTGAATTAAGACATCAGGTAAATTATGTATTTAAAGCCTTTTTGGAATGAGAATTCTAAGAAGGCTTTATTGTTTTATAAGAATAAGGTATCGAAAGCCTGCTTTGACACCTTATTTTCTATAGAAAATTAGTAATTAAAAATGTGAATTATGTATAGTCGGAGGAAAGAAATGAACTTAGACAACGAAAAGGAAATAAATCTCTATATAAAATATCTGTTACCGACAATCTGTGCGATGGTATTTAATGCGATTTATATCATAACAGATACACTTATGATTGGAAAAGGAATAGGCGAGGAGGGGTTGGTAGCACTTAATCTGTTATTGCCGATATTTTCTGCGTATTTTGGAATAGGATACCTGTTTGGTGTAGGTGGTTCTGTACTGCTATCGGTTGCCAAAGGTAAGAAAGATGAAGGTGAGCAGAAGAGAATATTTTCGACAACAGTTACAGTTGCGGCAGTTACAGGAGTATTAGTTAGTCTTATTCCTTTTATTATGCAGAATAAATTATATAGGATACTCGGTGCAACAGACGAGAATATTAGGATAACGAGAGAATATGGAAGCATTATGTTTGCATTTGGCTGGGTATATATTTTACAGACAGTCATTAACTGCTTTGTCAGAAATGATGAAGCACCAAGACGTTCAATGGCAGGAACGATTGTGGGTTCGTGTACTAATGTAGTTCTTGATTATATATTTATATACAAATGCAATATGGGAATGAGTGGAGCTATAATTGCGACAGTAATCGGAAATGCACTAAATATGCTTATTGCAGCAAGTCATTTGCTGTCACGTAATAATAATCTGCATTATGGAATTCGAAGCATAAGCATTGGAAGGGTTAAAAAGATAATTATTAATGGTGCATCTCCATGCTTTAATGAAGTGGCGTGGGGAATCGTTGTGTTCGTGTTTAATTTGCAGATAGTTAAATATTTTGGCAATTATGGACTTGTTATCTACAGTATCATTTCAAATACTCTGATAGTAACCAATTCCTTTATGAATTCAGCAGGAAATGCAATGCAGCCATTAGTTTCGTACAGCATTGGCGCAGGAAATAAAGAAAGAGTAAGGAAATTTACGAAAATAGGGTTTGTGACAATTACAATATTTGCAATTATAATGTATGGAGTGATTTACGGATTTACTAATAGATTGATTCATCTGTTTGTAAAACCATCGGAAATAGTTGTTAAAGAGGGAATACCTGCTATAAGAATATATTTTCTTTCGCTGTTCTTTGCGATGGTAAATGTATACTTTTCAGTATATTTCCAGGCAGCATTAAAGTCGGTATATGCAATGATAATAAGTCTGTTAAGAGGATTTGGAGTGACGATATTATTTGTAATAATTATTCCATTGATTTTTGGTGCGTCATCAGTGTGGTGGGTAATGTTATTGTCAGAGGGAGTAACTATGATAGTTACGTTATTTCTTCTTAGTAGAAAGAATGTATAGAGAACATAAAACCACTACTGCACAAATGCATAGTGGTTTTATGTATTTTGCCCTCTGGCAATATATAAAAAGTGTGAAAACAGTTTGCATAATCCCTTGAAAATTAGTATAATAAAACTAACTAACGAGATTATTAGGAGGACGAGAAAATGGTAACACTTAGTAAGAGTGGCGCTTACTTATTAAACGGTACAGAAGTAGTTGAAACAACAGGAGATTATGAGAACCTGCTTAAATCAAAATTAGGTAATGAATATATTACTAAAGAAGAAGCAGCGAAGAATACAATAGCTTATGGTATCCTTGCAGACCATAATACATCAGGTAATATGGACAAGCTTCAGATAAAATTTGATAAATTAACTTCCCATGATATAACATTTGTAGGAATTATCCAGACAGCAAGAGCTTCCGGTCTTGAGAAATTCCCTATTCCATATGTACTTACTAATTGCCACAACAGCTTATGTGCAGTTGGTGGAACGATTAACGAAGATGATCATATGTTTGGCCTTACATGTGCTAAGAAATATGGTGGTGTATATGTACCACCTCATCAGGCAGTAATTCACCAGTTTGCAAGAGAGATGCTCGCAGGCGGTGGAAAGATGATATTAGGTTCAGACAGTCATACACGTTACGGTGCATTAGGAACAATGGCTATGGGCGAGGGCGGTCCTGAACTTGTTAAACAGCTTCTTTCACAGACATATGATATTAATATGCCGGGCGTTATCGCAGTATATTTATCAGGAGAACCTGTTAAGGGCGTAGGACCACAGGACGTTGCACTTGCAATTATAGGTGCCGTATTTGCAAACGGATACGTTAAGAATAAAGTTCTTGAATTCGTAGGACCTGGTGTGTCTAAGTTAAGTGCAGATTTTAGAATCGGTATCGATGTAATGACAACAGAGACAACATGTTTATCATCTATCTGGTCAACAGATGATAAGATTAAAGATTTCTATGATATTCATGGCAGAAGTGAGGATTATAAAGAACTTAATCCTGGTAATGTTGCATATTATGATGGTGTTGTTTATGTAGAGCTTGATAAGGTCAAACCAATGATAGCTATGCCATTCCACCCAAGTAACACATACACAATCGAAGAACTTAATGCTAATCTTATGGACATCTTAGATGACTGTGAGAAGAAAGCATTAGTAAGTTTAGACGGACAGGTTGATTTCAAACTTAAAGATAAAGTAAGAAATGGTAAATTATATGTAGAACAGGGAATTATCGCAGGTTGTGCCGGCGGTGGTTTTGAAAATATCTGTGCGGCAGCAGACATACTTAAGGGAACAAGCATCGGGTCAGATGAATTTACACTTAGTATATATCCTGCAAGCACACCTATTTATGTAGAACTTGCAAGAAACGGAAGACTTGCAGACCTTATGGCAACAGGTGCCATTGTTAAGACTGCATTCTGCGGACCATGTTTTGGTGCAGGAGATACACCTGCTAATAATGCATTCAGTATCAGACATTCAACAAGAAACTTCCCTAACAGAGAGGGTTCTAAATTACAGAATGGCCAGATTGCTTCAGTTGCTCTTATGGATGCACGTTCAATTGCAGCTACAGCGGCTAACAAGGGATATTTAACAGCAGCAACAGATGTTGATGTTAACTTCACTAATCCAAGATATTTCTTCGATAAGACAATATATGAGAACAGAGTATTTGACAGCAAGGGTGTTGCTGATCCATCAGTTGAGATTAAATTTGGTCCAAATATTAAGGACTGGCCAAAGATGGTAGCATTAACAGATAATCTTTTATTAAAGGTTGTATCAGAGATTCATGATCCTGTAACAACAACAGATGAATTAATTCCATCGGGAGAGACATCATCATATCGTTCTAACCCATTAGGACTTGCAGAATTCACACTTTCAAGAAAAGATCCTGCATATGTAGGAAGAGCTAAGGCTGTTAAGGCAGCAGAGGAAGCAAGAGAGAATGGTAAATGTCCTTGTGAAACATTTGAGGAATTAACTCCTGTAATGAATACAATAAAGGCTGCATATAATAATATATCCAGAGAAAACATCGGAATAGGCAGTACGATATATGCTGTTAAACCGGGTGATGGTTCAGCGAGAGAACAGGCTGCATCATGTCAGAAAGTTCTTGGTGGATGGGCAAATATCGCTAAAGAATACGCAACAAAGAGATATCGTTCTAACCTTATCAACTGGGGAATGTTGCCATTTATTTATGAGAAGGACGAGCTTCCATTTGCAAATGGAGACTATATATTTATTCCAGAGATTGCCAAAGCTGTAACTGATAAAGCAGAAGAGATTAAGGCTTATGTGGTAAAAGAAGATGGAATGAAAGAATTTACTCTGAAATTAGGCGAATTAACAGATGACGAGAGAGAAATTATTCTAAAAGGTTGTTTGATTAATTATAACAGAGTAGGGTAATATACAATGTTAAGTGAGGTGTAGCTTATGAACGTCATAACAGAAACAGACAGATATCTGTTCGGAAACGGATCTCATTATGAGATTTATGAAAAATTGGGAGCGCACATAATGGAGGTTGATGGAGTAAGAGGAACATATTTTGCAGTATGGGCTCCAAATGCTACAGCCGTAAGTGTAGTTGGTGACTTTAATGATTGGAATGGTTATATACATATAATGGACAGACTTGGTACATCAGGAATATGGGAAAAATTTGTTCCAGATGTATACGAGGGACATTTATATAAATATGCTATAACAGGTCGAGATGGTGCTACACATTATAAAGCAGATCCATATGCGAATCTGTCAGAGATGCGTCCTGGTAATGCATCGGTCATAACTAATATTAATGGTTATGAATGGGGCGATGATAAATGGAAGAAAAATAAACCAAAAGATACAGATAAGCTTGTTGATGAGCCTATTTCTATCTATGAAGTTCATATTGGTTCGTGGAAGAAAGATTATACAAACAGTATGGATGGATTCTGCAATTACAGACAGATAGCACATGAATTAGGAGAATATGTAAAGGATATGGGATATACTTATGTGGAATTAATGGGTATATCAGAACATCCTCTTGATGCATCATGGGGATATCAGGTTACAGGTTATTATGCTCCAACATCAAGATATGGTGAACCAAAAGACTTTATGTATATGGTTGATTATCTACATCAGTTAGGAATCGGTGTAATACTTGACTGGGTACCTGCACATTTCCCTAAAGATGAACATGGACTTGCGATGTTTGATGGAAGTCCATTATATGAATATGCAGACCCTAGAAAAGGTGAACAGAAAGATTGGGGTACAAAGGTATTCGACTATGGTAAGAATGAAGTTTTCAACTTTCTTATAGCTAATGCATTATACTGGGTAGAGAAATTTCATATAGATGCATTACGTGTGGATGCAGTTGCCTCAATGCTTTATCTTGATTATGGAAGAAAAGCAGGAGAATGGGTTCCTAATAAATATGGTGGAAATGGTAATCTTGAAGCTATGGAATTCTTCAAGCACCTTAACAGCATTATGGAAAGAAGGGATCCGGGTGCATTCCTTATAGCTGAAGAATCTACAGCATGGCCGAATGTGACTAAGAAGCCTGAAGAAGGTGGATTAGGTTTTACATTCAAATGGAATATGGGTTGGATGCATGATTTTCTTGATTATGTTCAACTTGATCCATATTTTAAGAAATTTAACCATAATAAAATGACATTTAATATGACATATACATTCAGTGAGAAATTCATTCTGGTATTATCGCATGATGAAGTCGTACATCTTAAACATTCGATGTTTAATAAGATGCCGGGTGATTTAGAGACTAAGGCAGCCAACTTAAAGACAGCATATACATTTATGCTCGGACAACCTGGTAAGAAACTCTTGTTTATGGGACAGGAATTTGGTCAGCGTGAAGAATGGTCAGAGACCAGAAGCCTTGACTGGTATCTCTTAGAAGAACCATTACACGCCGATATAAGAGAATATGTAAAACAGCTTTTACATTTATATAAAGAGAATCCTGAAATGTATGCTTATGAATCAACAGAATATAATTGCTACAGGTGGATTAATTGTGATGACGGAGATAACAGTGTATTCAGTTTTATCAGAAAAGCTCCTAATACATTTAATGACAGCCTTGCATTTATATGCAACTTCACTCCTATTGAGAGAGAAAAGTATGTAATAGGTGTTCCTAATCCAGGGGATTATCATGTGGTACTGAGTTCGGAAGATCCATATAGAAATAATTCAGTCAAATATACTGCAGAAGCCATGCCAGAGGGTGAGCAGCAGGATGGTTTTGATTACAAGCTTACAGTTGATTTGAAAGGTTTTGAATCTATAATCTTAAGAACTCCTAAGGTAATTAAGAAGCCTGTAAGAAGAACTACAAGAAAGAAAACTAAAACTAAATAAATTGTCGTGTGCTGCCGATATTCATTATGAAAATATTGAATAGAAATGAGGTCGGCAATCATGAATATAGACGGAAGTAATTTATCAGAAATATTTGATATTAGTAATTCGAAAACGAAAAATGCTTCGGTACAGGGTAATTCAGCAGAATTTGCCAAAAGTACCGGGGCTTTTTTTGATGGAAGAGCAGGACAAGTTAAATCAGCTGTGGGTAGGACATCAGATATCGCAGGCAAGAATAGTATTTTGATAAGTAAAATGGATGATGAAAATGTTATAAAGAGTTCAGAGAATACAAAAGATGCCTATGATAGAATAGTTAATAAAGCAGATGTAGGTGAAACGAGTGAATTAGTGGTTACAGGTGAGACCTTAAAACAGATTGCCGAGGCCGTAACGCCAGAGAAATTCTCTAAATATGAAGAGTTGGGAATTATAGCTGATAAAGATAGCCCGCAAAGTATTCTTACTGTTTCGGAGAGAATCGATATTGAATTAGCAACACATTGCGATAATTATACACCTATTGGTGATTTTAACATATCTGACCTGGAAGAAATGTATGGAGCAAGAGCATCCCAGATAAAGGAAACACTTGATAAGATACAGAATCTACAGCCTATATCAAGGGAAGCATCAGAGTATCTGCTGGTTAATGATATGGACTTATCTGTAGATAATGTATACACAGCAGAGCATAGTGTCAATAATAGTAGCAACTCAAGTGAAAAATATGAGAAACTTAGTGATGAGGAATGGAATGAATTATATGGTCAGATAGAAGATATTCTTAATAAAAATGGTTTTGACATAAATGATGAAAATATGTCTAATGCGAAATGGCTTATCGAAGATAAGATACCTGTTACAGCAGCAAATCTATATAAATTAAGCGAGATTGATGCGATTAATCAGAATATCTCCAATAATCAAATTAGTGAAAATGCCTGGATACAAAAGATTGCATTAAATGTGTCTTATGGATTAAGTGCAGGTTCGACATCTGCTAATTATTATTCTGATATTAAATCAGATTCCATAGAAGCTGTCGAGATAATTCATAATGGAACGGATGAGCAGATAGAAACACTTGTGACTGACGGTAAGGAAGTTACACTTCTTAATATGAAACGTCAGGAGGAAGATACATCGTACAAATATACGAAAGAGCGTACAGATAATATTACCGATGAAATGCACAAGAAGATTATTACTGAACGTAAGAACCTTGAAGAATTAAGACTTAAGATGACAGTAGAAGCGAGTGCTTTAATGATTAAAAATGGAATTAATGTTGAGATAACAGGACTTTCGGAATTAGTAGAAGAACTTAAGAATATTGAAGCTAAATACGTGACAAATATCTTCAATGAGACAGGAACAGTTGTAAATGATGAAAATATTTCAATATTTAATGAAACTGCAAATTATATGGAAGCATTTGCAAGAATTCCGTCATATGTGCTTGGAGATGTACTTAATAATAATATAGAATTCAATGTTGAAGATATTACGGTTGAGGGTGCTGTTAAGGAAAATATTCTGAAATCAGCACAGATAGCTTATGATACACTAGGTACTAAACCGGATAGAGAGTTAGGAGATTCTTTAAAGAAAGCATTTACGGGAATTGATAAAATGTTGGAAGATTTGGAGCTTGAAGATAGCACCGACAATCAGAGAGCAATTCGAATTCTTGCATATAATGAGATGATTATTGATGAGAAAAATATAAATGATATTAAGAAACTAGATAGTGAGGTGACAAAGCTTATTGATAATCTGACACCACGTACAACTGCATATCTGATTGCAAATGGTATCAATCCTCTGAAAACAGATATTCAGACTCTTAATGAAGAACTTGATAAAATTAATGAAAATATGGACACTGACGAAGTGGAAAAATATAGTGAATATCTGTGGAAACTTGAGAAGAACAAAGAAATAAGTAAGGAGGATAAAGATGCATATATTGGTGTATATAGACTTATCCGAATGGTAGAAAAGGGTGACAGAAAAGCTATCGGTGCTGTTATGAAACAGGGCAGTGAAGTGACTATGAGAAGTCTGCTTACAGCTGCAAGAAGCCTTAATAATACAGGAAATGATATGATAGTTGATGATTCACTTGGCTTATCAGATGAGGTTAAATTATCAGACAGTAATATCGATAAGCAGTTAGATTATTTCGACAGTCAGAGCTTCTTAGAAAGAGCAAAGAAAACAACATTTGATACAATAGGAGCAAATAAGGCAGCGAATAATATAGAAGTTAACAATCTGGAAAATAATGATACAGATACACAGACTTCTGATTATGATATACTCAGGGTAGAAGAAGTTCAGAGTCTACAGACGATAAGTGAAGAAACGCTTCTAAATATTTATGAGGACGGAACGGTTGTGAACAATTCTAATATATTAGGATTGGCTTTCTATACGATGAATGGCGGAAAGACATATTCTAAGATAAAGAGAATATGTGATGATGAGAAGGTCAGTGGAGATTTAGATAAAATTACTAAAATATTAGATGGTACTTCTAATAATGCGGATGGCACTAACGTGGAGACGGAATATTATGATTTATCGAGAGACACAGATGGAAATTCGGAAGTTAATACATTGGATATAGACAGATTAAATGCTGCGCTTAATGAAATGTCAGGTGATATTAAGGAAGCTCTTATGAATAAATCACATATTGATGTTAAAGACATAAGGTCAGTAAACAGAATGCTGAATTATGTGAAACGTTCGGCTGCCAGAAACTCATATTATGTGCCGGCTAATATTAATGGTGAATTATCAACGGTAAAAATTACTATTGAAACAGGAGAAAGTGAAAAAGGAAAAGTCACTGTCAGAATGAAAGATTCGGACATCAATGCAGAATTCACAATTAATGATACTGATGTAAAGGGACTTATAATGATTGGTGATAATGCAATAGATAATGAGAATTATGAGAGATTTGCCGAGGAGTTTAAGGCTCGGATAGAAAATCTTGGTTTAAATCTTAAGAATCTTAGCAAATCGGATACAGGCTATACCGGAAATAACAGAGCTTATAGCAAAAATGTTAATAAAGTAACAACGAGTACATTGTTCAAAGTGGCAAAAGAGTATATTTCTAGTATTAAGAAATACGCAGGGCAGACCGATAAATAAAGTATAATGCTTAAGGTGCTGCAAAGTATGAAATATTATTCAGAACAGTGCGAAAGAATTGCACCGATGCAGTAATTCTTTCGCACGGCTATTTGTGTCGCAGACGCCGCAAATAGTCTTTATCGCAGAACTGAATCCGATATTCAACTCGCGGTTCCTCTGAGGAAGACGTCTGCGGAATGGAGAATACTATGAGAATTGGAACAAATATGTCAGCCATTATTTCAAATGGTTATTTATCAAAATCAGAAAAAAGTCTACAGAAATCTCTTGAGAGATTATCTTCAGGTTATAAAATAAATTCAGCAAAGGATGATGGTGCAGGTAAAGCCATATCAGAGAAGATGAAAACACAGATAAAGAATCTCAACAGAGCAAGTATGAATGCATCTGATGGAATTTCTGTTACGCAGGCAGCAGAGGGTGCAATGGCAGAGATTCAGTCTATGTTACAGAGAATGAATGAATTGGCTGTACAGGGCGCAAATGATTCATTTACAGATGAAGACAGAAATAATATTAACAGTGAGATTCAGTCACTTAAGAAAGAAATTGACAGAATATCAAGTGATACAGAATTTAATAATACAAAGTTATTAAATGGTGAAGTTCAGAGAAGAAGTTATGCTACAGTTAAGAATGCAGACGGTGAAAAGAACCTCACAAGTGGAATTAAAGCTACATATTATGATAGCACGGTGCTGGCAGGAGAATATGGACTTACTATTAATGGGGATGGAAGTGCAGATTTTCTTACAGATGATGATGGTAACAGAATCGGTTTCAGTGATACAGCAGTTATTACATCCGAGAATAATAAGGTAAAAGTTACAGATGTAAATGGATTCGTATTTGAATGTACAGTTGATCCCGAACAGAATTTTACAGGTGATGTGACAATAGAACTCTGGAATATTGGGGCAATGCCTATTCAGCTTGGAGCAAATGCAAATCAGACAATGGATATCATTATTCCAGAGATTTCAAGCAATTCGCTGAATCTTGACCAGCTGGATTTCTCAACATCTGACAGTTGTGGTAAGGCAATAACAATTATCGAAGAGGCGGTTTCAAGGGTATCTAAAGCACGATCAGACTTAGGTGCGTATGAGAATAGATTGGAGTACTCCGTAACAAGTCTTGATTCGACACAGGAAAGTATGACATCGGCATTATCACGAATGGTAGACGTGGATATGGCAGAAGAGATGACAAATTACACACAGCAGAATGTGTTACAGCAGGCAGGTGTATCAATGGTTGCACAGGCTAACCAGTTACCAGAAAAAGTATTACAGTTATTACAGTAATAGAAATAGGAAAATAGAGCAAAATCTGAAATTTTGCTCGCGATTCCTCTGATGTAAACGTCTGCGGAAAAGAGGACAATATGACAAGAGAAGAGATTAATCAGTTTTCTGTGCGTATAAGTCAGTCGAACAGAACTCAGATTGTCGTTATAACTTATGAAATTATTATAAACTATCTTGACAGTGCGAGAGATTCATTTGATAATAGTAATGTTACCGATTTTGTACGTAATGTCAGGAAAGCCAGACAATTTGTAAATGAATTGTCATCGGTACTCGACTTCAGATATAAGATTTCATTTGAATTAATGAATTTATATATGTTTGCAAATGAGTGCCTCCTTAAGTCAGAGCTTAGGAGAGAGGACGTGAACCTTGAAGTGGTACGTGATATGATGATTAAACTTAGAGATTCATTTGAAACTGTAAGTAAGCAGGATAACAGTAAACCGGTTATGCAGGTCAGAGAAAAGGTTTATGAAGGTCTTACATATGGAAAGAATGGTATGGGTACAGTAATGGTTTCAAAATAAAAGAAGTGAGGATTAAGATGAAACCACGTTATATAAATAGAACAAATTTAACTCTTGATATGTATTCAGAGGGAATAATATCAAGTTATAAGACAAGTCACAAAATGTTAAGAGTAATTTCTACCGCTTATGCGATAATTATGTTGTTTATTGCATTTGCGGGCTTTTTATACTTTGACTGGATAATATGCATTCCGTTTCTTGTACTTGGATTAGCGATTATTTTCTGGAATATATGGGGATACAAGTGGGGAACAAAGAAAAGTTTTATGAGGTTTGCGAAGTTACACAGTTCACATTATCAGGTAGAGATGGAATACCGCTTCTATGAGGACAGATTAGAGCAGGAGACATCTAAAACAGAGTTAACAGTCTGTCTCTTATACACATCTCCGAGCCCACGAGACCGAGGCTGATCTCGTAT
>ENA-OZMA01000057-OZMA01000057.1-human-gut-metagenome-genome-assembly--contig:-NODE-57-length-10355-cov-3.121748_pt1 | contig 10355 bp, 9 predicted proteins | sample MGYA00244186_ERZ653807 | MGnify/ENA primary metagenome ERZ653807 (study PRJEB26926, sample SAMN06164404) | human gut metagenome | biome: ENVO:00009003; feature: ENVO:2100002; material: ENVO:00002003...
CGAGATCAGCCTCGGTCTCGTGGGCTCGGAGATGTGTATAAGAGACAGCTTCTGTATCTGCTACGCTTTCCTCCTGGCTCTGCTGCGCAGTATCCGTCTGTGTGCCCTGATTACTGCAGCCTGCCAGAATACAGCATCCGGTAAGCATTGCGATTGTCCAAAGGCTCCTTTTTCTCATGGTCATTCCTCCAGTTCTTCACATCTTTTATCTGTCTTTATCATAGCCGGTAAATTGTGATGTCTTTTTGACCTGTCTGTGTAAAAAATGTGAAACAGAATTTTCCATTTATCCGTCGATCATACTCTCCCGCAAAAATGAGAGGATCTTCTGATAGCTTTCTTCTCTTGCCTCCATGCACTCTTTCGGGTATTTCTTTTCCATTGTGAGAAATTTTCCAAGCATACGCATCAGTTTATCCACATCCCCCATGGCTTTCAGTGCTTCATTTGGCATGCCCAGCAGATGGCTTCCTTTTTCATAGATCACACACTCATAACGATGTGGATATTGTTTTTCCCGCAGAACCTGTATTATACGTTTCACCGCCTGATCGGACGGCCATGTATCGTCATAGCCCGGTGCCAGAAACAGCCAGTCGCAGTTTCCGTTTTCCACCTTGATCCTGCTTGCATCTGTCCTGTCTTTGAAACATTCATTATAATAGAAGCGGTTCATTGCACTGGAACCGTAACACGGATCCTTTTTCCACTTTTTCAGTGTTGCAGGCAGGTGCGAAAGTGCCTCCGCAGGCTCATACGGTATATTTTCCCCATGCAGAGTAAAATATGATCTATGCTGTCTGATGACCATATTTTTGCAGCCTTCCACCACAAAATCAAAGCCCGAAACAACGATCGCACAACTGACTTGTGGAAAATAAGCACCGCAAAGTGCCGTGTAAGCAGCACCAAGTGAAAGTCCGATCATACCGATCTTGGTTACCTTCACCGGACATTTTCCCTTTAACCAGTCGATCGCACGCTCCACATAATCGAGCGGGATCGCTACGGTCTGTTTGGAAAGCGGCTTCCAAAGATAGTAGCCCACTGCTAACACACTGTAGCCCTCTCTTGCCAGTATTGCAGCTCTTGCCTCTACCACATTCCGTGGTTCTCCACTGCCTCCCACAAAAATGACCGCTTTATCCACATAACGGTCTCCCTGATAAAAGCTGCCAAGAAACCCTTCCTTTTCCAGGCTGCAGACCAGATCCGGTTTTCTTTCCTGTCCGTTTTGCATAAAAAAACTCCCTTCTGTATTACATGTTAGTCATTTCTAACCTAAATTGTAACACAGAAGAGATCGTTTTACTATCCTACTACTGCGGGAATCTTCAAACCTTCCCTTACAAGCTCTTCGTTTTCAATCGCAAACTTGTCAAATGTGATATGCTCAATTGCTTCCTCCGCAATTGCTGTTCTCTTTGCATTTTTTGACTGTCCAATGGAAGCAAGCAGTGCTGTGATCGTTGTACCGATATTATCACCAAGCAGGACCGGGATTGCTCCTGCAAGTCCGATCACACTGACTGTACTGTCTGCAGCGACCGGCTGTGTGGCAAAATTCTGCAAAACGGCAATCGTTGCAGAGCTTGACTGCAGTACGGCTGTTACCAGTGCTCCCGCAAGAGCACCCATGATCGGATTCTTTGTCAGAAATCCCAGCACCTTTTTCATCTTTTCACCGGCTGCTTTCTGCAGAGCATCACTCATACTGTTCATACCATATAAGAACAGTGCAAGGTCGCCCACCAGACCAAATATTACCTGTACTTTTTCATTCAATTCTTCTCCTTTATCCGGTACACTCGGTACACTCTCTTCAGAGTATCAACAGGAAGAAATATGCAATATCACATACCGGTAAAATGAAAGTAAAATTTGCGTCAGGCGTGCAGCAGCTTTGCCAGATCTTCTTCCGGCGTGGAAATCTTGCCGATATTATAGTTCTTTACTAAAATATCCAACACATCCCCGGATAAAAACGCAGGCAGTGTAGGCCCCAGCAGAATATCATGGATGCCCAGATGAAGCAGTGTCAAAAGGATACAGACTGCCTTCTGTTCATACCAGGAAAGCACCATGGAGAGCGGCAGTTCATTGACACTGCAGCCAAATGCCTCTGCCAGCGCAAGTGCGATCCTGATCGCACCATAGGCATCATTGCACTGCCCGACATCCATAATACGCGGAAGCCCTGCTATCGTCCCAAGATCCAGGTCATTGAAACGGAACTTTCCACAAGCCAGCGTCAGTACGATCGTATCCGGCGGTGTCTGTTTGACAAATTCCGTATAGTAGTTTCTACCCGGCTTTGCACCGTCACAGCCACCCACCAGAAAGAAATGACGGATCTTTCCTGCTTTGACCGCTTCCACCACTTCCGCCGCATGAGAGAGCACTGCATGATGTCCAAAGCCTGTCATTACTTTTTCCCCACCGTTGATGCCATGAAGCTGTTTGTCCTCCTGATAGCCGCCCAGCGCAAGCGCCTTTTCAATGACCGGTGTAAAATCCTTATCCTCTCCGATATGCACCATCTCAGGATAGGAAACAACCTCTGTTGTAAAAATCCTGTCTGCATAGCTTTCCTTTGGCGGCATCAGACAGTTAGTCGTAAACAACACCGGTGCGGGAATATTTTCAAATTCCTTCTGCTGATTCTGCCATGCAGTTCCGAAATTTCCTTTTAACTGCGGATGCTTTTTCAGCTCCGGATAACCATGGGCAGGCAGCATTTCGCCATGTGTGTAGATATTTACGCCTTTCCCGTCTGTCTGCTCAAGTAAAAGCTTTAAATCCAGCAGATCATGACCGGATATGACGATAAACGGTCCCTTTTCGATCTTCAGCGGTACTTCCGTCGGCTCCGGATTTCCATAGCTTTCCGTGTTAGCACGATCTAACAGTTCCAGACAGAGCAGATTCTTTTCTCCCACTTCATCTACAAGTGACAGAAGTTCTTCTACCGTAAGCTTCTCGCCAAGCAGAAACAGTGCCTTCATGAAAAAGAAGTTTACCTCTTCATCCCGGAATCCCAATACCATGGCATGATAAGCATAAGCTGCCATACCACGCAGTCCGAATAATACAAGGGACTTTAAGGATCTGATGTTTTCCTCTGCTTTCCAGATGCTGTCAAGCTGCAGATCCTCTGTCATTCCGCATGGATTGGCGCAGCTCCTGCAGCCGGGCTTTAAGCTGTCCTTTTCCTGCTGCACCGCTGCGATCATTTCTTTGATAGATGCTTCATTAAAATTGACATTTGTCAGTGTGGCAAATAAAGAACGGATCACAAGATCACTTGTCCTCTGCTCTACTTTCCCAGCTCCGTTTAAAGAACGGGCAAGCCCAATCAATGCGCCGGTCAGCTCATCCTGCAGATTTGCCACCTCCGCGGTTTTACCGCAAACGCCTACCTTTCCGCTGCAGCCATCGCAGCCTGCAGTCTGTTCACATTGGAAACAAAACATATTCTGTATTTCTTTTTCCACCGGACAATCTCTCCTTTTCTACGAATTTCTTATGTATTTAGTATTCTTCCGAATTGCATTTCTATGTATTTCTTCAAAAAAAACGATTCGGAATATATGCCATTTATCTTTCTCTGCACGTATTCCGAATCGCCATTTACCTGCATTTATAAAGCGCCGTCAGCTCCATAAGAAAAGCTGACCGGCTCAGCCTCATGATAGATTTCCATTGCCTGGTCATAATCTGCTTCTGTACTACTTTTTTCCTTACCCGGTAAAGTACGGATATAAGAAGCATTTCCCTCTGCATCGTAGCTTACCTCATCCTTCTGCTCACAGATGAGCTGATAGGTCGTTTCATCGATCACATATTTACTTACGCTGTGATTTCCCGCCGTATAGATACAGCCCTGCCCATAGCTGACAGGGTATGCGGTTCCTTCACTTTCCACACTGCCCAGATCCTTTACACTGCCATCTATGCTATAATACACCTGACAGTACAGCGCAGCTTCTATACCCGTATCGTAAGTATAGCTCTGCTCTGTCACCAAAAGCACATCATGCTCCAGCCCGATATCAACAAGTGCAAACTGCGTCTGATCATCCAGCGCAGCTATGGTGTTGCCGTACAACAACTCATTTTCCGCACTCTTTGTCACATCTTCTATCTCAATCGTTCCCGTATCATAGCTCTGCAGCTTCCATGTCTTTATCTGTATGCTGCTTTTTACCGGATCATTTGCCGGTGCTGGAAATGTAAAGGTTCCGCTGTAACCATCTGCTGCCTTCTCCATTGCAGGTTCCACATCAGATGAGCCTGTATAAGCCCATGGTGTGTAAAAATAGTTCCAGTTATCCTCTCCGTTTAACTTGTCATTCAAAAGAATCCCATAGCTTCCATATTCGCCGCAAAGAAAACCGTACGCTGCATACTGACCGGTCGGATCTTCTGCCATTTTGATCAGTACGTTGGCATCTTCCTTAAACTCTGCCGTATTGACCCATGGATAAGCCCTGGAAAGATCACCGTCAAGCTCTGCCAGAATACTGTCCATCCTATCCTGCACCTGTTCCTCTATTTCCTGGCGTGCACTTTCGGCAGCAGCTGCAGCTTTCTCTGCATCCTGCTGCATCTGTTCTGCCATCTGTCTGGCATCCTCTGCTGGCTCTGCATCCTGCTGCGCCTGTTCTGCCGCCTGTCTGGCAGCTTCCGTCTCCTGCTTTGCTTCTTCTGTCGCCTGTGCATTCCGGGGGCTGTCAGTTACCTGTTGCTCACTCTGTGAGGCACTTGTATCATCCTCTGTTTTCTGACTCGTCAGACAGAAGACTGCTGCCAGTATCACAGCCAGTATTGCCAAAAGACTGCCCCACACCTTCGGCTTTTTAAAATCCAGAATATTTTTAATTCGGCCGGATGTGCCTGATTCTCCAAATGCGAGTGGCGAAAAGGTAACCTGTTTTCTGCCCGTTGCAAAAGTAAGCAGGGAATTACTGTAAGCTTTTTTGATCTGTGTCCCAAGCTGCAGAAGCACAGCTTCATCACAGCTCATTTCCATATCCCGGATTATCAGAAAATATGCGATCCATACAAACGGATTGATCCAGTAAAACGTCAATAGCACAAATGCAAGCAGCCGCACGATTGGATCGCCCCTTTTGATGTGATATGTTTCATGTGCCAGAATATATGGCTTTTCTTCCGCCGATAAATGAAACGGAATGTAAATACGTGGTCTGACGATTCCAAGCACAAACGGGGTTGCCAGATGATCACATTCCCAGATATTGCCTTCCATATGTACTGCCTGCACAGTCATTCTCCTGCATTTAAAATAAGATAAAATACCATACAACAGCAGTACAATCATGCCGGCGATCCAGATAAGCATACAGATCTGTAACAAATGATCCCATCCGCTGCCCGCTTTAGCTCCTGCCTGTGACAGTCCCCGGGCCGCTCCGGTCACTGTCTGTCCTGTGATAAGCTGCCCTGCAGGCTGTAGATTCTGCGCCCCTGCCTGCGGATCCGTTATCTTCTGCATATTAGTCAGCTGCTTCGGAGCTGTCAAAAGCTGTGAGCCACTGATTTGCTGCGTCATATAATGCCAGAGGCTGAGCAGACCAAACCGCGACGGAAGCTGTAGCTTTAAAAGCATACGGATTCCGACTACTGACCAAAGCAGATAGCTGTATTTTTTAGGCAGTCTGCGTAAAAGGAGCCGCACCAATAATACAGCAAGGATCACCAGTGTCAATATGCCATTTCGCTGCAGAAATAACATGTAAAATTCTACCCATCCACGCATCCTTTACACCTCCTTATATGCCTCGATCATCTGTTTGAGCGCCTCCGCTTCCTCACCGGATATCTTTCTGCCTCCCAGAAAAGCAGCTATAAAACCGGGCAGCGAGCCGTCAAAGGTTCTCTCCACAAACTCCTCTGATTCCTTTGCCTGTACCTGCTCTTTCGATACCAGTGCTGATACGATCGTCTCCTTATTTTCCAGATACCCCTTCTCGCACAGCTTTCTGAGCACGGTGTAGGTCGTTGACTTCTTCCAGCCCAGCTTTTCCTGACATAAGCTGACCAGTTCGCCGGAGCTTACCGGCTCTGCCTCCCAGATCACACACATAAAGCGATATTCACTGTCACATAACTTTGCATATTCCATTTGCCATACTCCTCTCCTGTGTTCTTTGGATTGTTGGTTTATAGTTGTAAATCTATTGTGATTTTAGTTTATATCTATAAACCAATGCTGTCAATATGCAATTCTAAAATAATCTAAATACGCCTTATATCTGTCCTGCGCTGTCAGACAAGTATCCGTCAGATATCCCTTCTCATTGTTCCATTCCTTCAGTCCACGATAATAGAACAGCTTCAGATCATCCTCAATAATAAACGGAACAATATGATATTTCAGACATTCCTTAAACAGGATAAGTCGCCCTACACGCCCATTTCCATCCTGAAACGGATGAATCCGTTCAAATTTTACATGGAAATCCAGAATATCTTCCAATGACTTTTCTTCCTTACTGTTATACGCTGCCAGCAGCTTCTTCATCTCACCGGCAACTTCTTCCGGAAGTGCAGTTTCCATACCCCCAACTTCATTCGGCAGTTTTTTATAGTTACCGACAGCAAACCATTCTTTTCTGGAATCACTGGTGCCGTTCTTCAAGATCAGATGCAGTTCTTTGATAAACTTTTCTGTAAGAGTTGTTTTTGCACAGTCAATGATGCTGTCAATACAGCGGAAATGATTTGCCGTTTCAATCACATCATCTACGTTGAGCACTTCTTTTTCGATTCCGATCGTGTTTGTCTCAAAAATATACCGGGTCTGATCGTGTGTCAGGCGACTGCCTTCCATGTGGTTGGAATTATAGGTCAGTTCGATCTGTGTCTTATGATAAATACCACCGGCATATCTGTTTGCCTTTTCATCCTGCAAAACATCCAGCAAAGTTACCGGCTGCTCCTTTTTATTGGAACGCTCGGGCTTTTCTGCGTTTTCCGGAATATACCATGTTTTCCCTTTCAAAAAGGCTTCCGGTACACGTCCCTGCGCACAATAATTTCTCACACTGCGTTCCGATACATTCCACTTTTTTGCCACCTCTGCCACGGAAAGATACTGCATATATGTCCTCCTTTTTAAAGTTTTAACCCACGTCTGATTTCATTAGTATACCACATTATCGGCAATAAATGTACTTCTATATATTATTTCCTCCATTTTTCTTGCCGATACAAGCTATTGCCAGATCTACAACCCAATCAAAAAGAATGTAATATTCCTAGTACACTCTCACGCTGAATTCGGTCGCTTGCATTATATATACTATCACAGAGAAATCCCGGATGAAGCAGCCACAGGCTGTTACATCCGGGATTCTTATTCTGGTTTTCTTTTTATTCACATGCATTCATATGCATGTTATACCTTACAAAACGTAATAAAGCCTTTTCCATACAGTATCTTCATATACTGCGCCAGTCTTTCATATAAGGGCTCTGCTTTTTCGCCAAAGGCTTCCTGCACCAGTTCACCGATCTGCAGGATGCTTTTCTCTCCGTCAATCTGCTGCCAGATAAAGCTGCCCAGCTCTTCCAGCGTGATATGGCTGACCTTTGGTCTGCCAAAACAGATCTGCGCAATGCGGTTCGCCAGACCTTTGTTTTCCATATCAATGATGACATGGTCTTGTTCCGGCTTCCAGCTTATTCCCTCTTTGATCTTCGGTATATATTCCAAAAAATTATCTTGTTTTTTCATAGTTACTCTTTGTCAACCTTTTTATTCCAGATCGTAAATTTCAGGATCGATAAAATGACAAGGACAAGTACAACAAGTGCTCCAATCTGTCCGAGATTTACACTGCCTGACAGATCAATATACTCTGCAAGTGATCTTCCGTTTACTTTTACGACTGCAAATACAGCAAGTAAAATACCAATCAGACCTTCACCTGCGATCATACCGGAACAGCAGAGCACACCGTTTGAGATCGCGCTTTCCTTCTGCTCCCCACTCTTATATTTTTTCTTTTCCAGTGCCCAGCGTAAAACACCACCGATCATGATGCAGGAGCTGAGCTCGATCGGCAGATACAGACCAATGGCAAACGGCAGTACCGGAATGCCAAGAAGCTCTACCACAAGTGCAATAAATACACCGATAAAAACAAGTGTCCATGGCAGATTGCCACCCATAACACCTTCTACGATCATCTTCATGAGTGTTGCCTGCGGTGCGGAAAGCTCCGGAGTACCAAAGCCCCAGGCTGCATTTAACAGATATAATACAAAGCCGATCGTTACGGCAGATACAACCGTTCCGATCATTTCACCGTACTGCTGTTTCACCGGTGTTGCACCTAAAATGTAACCGGTCTTTAAATCCTGCGACATATCACCTGCCATTGCAGCTACGATACAGATCACAGAACCGATCGCGATCGCTGCTGTCATACCGGACATACCTGTATGACCGGTTGCTTTCAGCAGAACCGTTGTCGCAAGAAGCGTTGCGATCGCCATACCGGATACCGGGTTATTGGAACTTCCGACCAATCCTACCATGCGGGAAGAAACAGTTGCAAAGAAGAAACCGAAAATAACGATCACGATCGCACCGATCACGTCGATCGGAATGATCGGTGTCACGGCAATAGCAACAATGAGGATTGCCAGCATAATGAGTACAACCGACATCTTCAGGTCTTTTTCCGTACGCAGTTCATTTGCCTGTTTCCCGGAACCCTTCAATCCTTTCATTGCATCTGCGAATGTTCTGACGATCAGCGGCAGAGACTTGATCAGACTCACAATACCGCCTGTTGCCACAGCACCTGCACCGATATAACGGATATAGCTGCTCCAGATACCGGATGCGCCGGCCTGCTCCCAAAGCTCATGCACAGAAACGCTTGCAGGGAATAACGTTGTATCCGCACCAAATAAATAGATCATCGGAATGAGTACGAGCCAGCCTAAAATACCGCCCGCAAACATATAAGAAGCAATCTTAAAGCCGCAGATATATCCCACGCTGACAAGTGCCGGATAAACCTGTGCACTGATCTCTCCGTGAATTTTCTGTACCGTTACCGTAACGGCAGAAGATACGACCTTCAGGCCATCTACAATAAACTTAAAAAGTGCTGCGATTCCCATGCCAAGGAATACGACCGATGCATTTGCACCACCCTTTTCTCCTGCCAGCAGTACTTCCGCACAGGCAGTTCCTTCCGGATAAGGCAGTGTTCCGTGCTCTTTTACGATCAGTGCCTTCCTGAGCGGTACCATAAAGCAGATACCGAGCAGTCCGCCGATCAGGGCGATAAGGGCAATTTCCATAATGCCCGGCATTTTGGTGCCTTCCTCCTGTGCCCATAAAAAAAGTGCCGGCATTGTAAAAATTGCACCGGCTGCAAGTGATTCACCTGCCGAACCGATCGTCTGTACCATGTTGCTTTCCAGAATAGTGTCCTTTTTTCTGCACAGGCGGTAAACACCCATACCAAGAACAGCCGCCGGGATCGATGCAGACACGGTCATACCGACACGCAGTCCCAGATATGCATTGGCAGCGCCGAAAACGATCGCAAGAATGATACCGACAATGATAGAGAGCGGTGTCATTTCATGCAGCGTCCGATCTGCGCTGATGTAAGGTTTAAAAGTTTCTTTTTCGTTCATTAGTCATTTTTCCTCCTGATTTTGTTCCTCTCAACTCAAAAATCCTGCCGGTCTCGCCGGCAGTCGTGCTTCGCACTCTGCGATTTTTTCGTTGTACGTTCGGGCAAAATCAAATACAAGCTTCGCTTGTGCTTGATTTTGTTCCTCACTACAAAAAGCGTTGGCTAACGAGTAGCCAACGCTAACTTTTATGATTGTATCATATTGCACAAAAAATTGCAACATACTGTTCCCGTTTATGCTCCGTTTCCAGTATTTTATGCATTTTCAGACTTTTCCATTCGAACCGAATAATAAAATCTTGTCACGGACAACTTCTTTCATGGCATCGATCTCATACGGAATGAGTCCCATCATAGACTTCTCTCCTGCTGCCAATCCTGCTTCAATACCGCGTTTTCCGGCTTTATCAATATCCGTGAAGATATTGACCTTGGCAACACCTTCCTTGACAGCCGTCTTAAAGTCTGTATCGGAAAGTCCGCTGCCGCCATGCAATACAAGCGGAATGCCGGTCTTTTCCGCAATCACACGAATGCGCTCAAAATCCAGCTTTGGCGGGAATGCGTAATCGCCATGTGCGTTACCGACTGCTACCGCAAGAGAATCCACGCCTGTCCGTTTCACAAAATCCGCAGCCTGTCTCTTATACACATCTCCGAGCCCAC
>ENA-OZMA01000071-OZMA01000071.1-human-gut-metagenome-genome-assembly--contig:-NODE-71-length-9854-cov-3.689254_pt1 | contig 9854 bp, 7 predicted proteins | sample MGYA00244186_ERZ653807 | MGnify/ENA primary metagenome ERZ653807 (study PRJEB26926, sample SAMN06164404) | human gut metagenome | biome: ENVO:00009003; feature: ENVO:2100002; material: ENVO:00002003...
ACTAGTCGTCGGCAGCGTCAGATGTGTATAAGAGACAGGTCCTTCTTCGTCGTTATGGTTCTTATAAATTCTTCTGAAGTGATTTTACCATTTTTATCAACTATCTGAGGATTTTCATTCCAAATTTTCCGTCTAGAAACTGTATCATTCGGCGTGCATTCCAATGCCTCTTGCCATAATTTTGATGAATGATCCGACGAGATACGCAATAGTTGATCTATGGTTTTCGGACTATAGTATTTGGATTCTTTATATTCCTTAACTATGACCGTCTCATCTTCGCCCCATGAATCAAAAAATTCTCTTATATTCTTTTGAAGTTTACTATCGTTGCCTACAAAGACACTCATCATTAATAAACGAGGTCTGTTCTGCGGAATTCCATAATTTTTTGCATTTACGTGCATATACTGACTTTCATATCCAAGACTTTTGAGTTCAGCTATCCACTTATCAAAGTTTGCCTTATGACGAGGTGATAAAAGCGTCGGCACGTTTTCCATTATCAGATAACGTGGTAATGTTTTTCCTGCTTGCGCCATTTCCGTAAGGATTCTTCCCACTTGCCAAAGCAGACTTGAACGACTTCCGGAATCAACATCAATACCTTTGTTGTAACCATGAAATGCTCCGACATTCGATAAATCCTGACAAGGAAACGAATAAGTAAGGATATCAGTTGCATCTGGCATCTTGGCACCTTTTATACTACTAATATCCACCAAATTGTTGGTGCGTTTTATTGCGGAAAGTATTCTCTTCAACACTTCTTCACTGTAACCACGTAAAGTTTGATAAGTCATTGCTTCTTTTCCATTATTACTAAGCGTATATTGGCTTAATATTTCAATGATTTGCTGTTTATTAAGGTTCTCTACTTCAGGAAGATTACAACAACTTTCATGTATTGCATCATAAGCAATAAATGCATGTATATCCCATTCACATATTGCTTGTACATTTATATTTATTCCGATATTTTTTAATGCCCGAGCTTGACTACCTATTCCACTAAATAGCTCTACAATATTATATTCTTTTTTCATTTTTCACCGTATTCAGATAAGCACTCCAGCCTGATCAAGTTTATCTCTTATTTTCCATATAAGTTTTGCCTGCTTGTCTGAAGGCACTTTTTTATTCTCAGTAAAAGCAATCGCAAGATTGATCAAATCAATTTCCATCGGAGACAATATACGTCGTTTGATACCTTCATTAAGCAGATTCTTCCAATAATCATTACCTAAATTATAAATTTCCACCATACAATTAACATCTTTTTCAAGCTTTTTTTCTTTGATTTCACCTTGTATTCTTTCATTTATAACATCCTTGGAAATGAGATCTGCAATAAATTGAGCATCTAATGTCAAATCTATCTCTTTATACTTTTTCCATGTTTCTTCTTTGGAGCAATATTCTCTAGCTGAACCGGGAGATGCAGAAATAAAATCATTGGTCGCATGGGCAACTTTTTCAATTTGGCTGCTTAAAGAAGGGTAAAGCATTTGTTTCTTCCAGATTAAATCATAATCAAGACAGTAATCTTTTGGTAAGTACGCCAAAATTTTTGCTATTGTGTATGGAATAATGAATGGCTTTGTATAGCTTGCAGATATGTACCACGAAGAGTTTTTCACGATTTTATCTGTTGTCTTGAATAAAATAGCATAACAAATCGCCATCTTGAAAAATTCATCGTTGAAATATTCCGGCATTTTCTGATACTTTTCATCAATATACTCAGCAAAGAAAGACATACATTTCTCTCCTCCCTTACTTACTATATCAGGGCGAAGAAGTTCAGTGCTGGTGAAATATTTCGCAAGATCCTCTTTCTTAATCAACTGATTTTTGGGATATCTTCTAGCAAATGCGTCTTTCTCACTTTTGCGCACGATTTTAAATTGTTCCTGATCATATTTACCACGAGAACGTTCATAGTACCAAAATGTATTATTAACATTGTCGCCAAAGATAGGTGCAGGTATTTTCTTTGATAAAGCTTCAAACACCCTATGAAAAGGATGGTTTGAAAAGAAATCAGAATTTTTTACTGAATTTTGACTGTTAGCATACTTTGAAATATTCTGAATCATAACATCATATTCATCATTTTTGACTACAGTCAATTTCATCGGGACAAAAATATTATCTAGCGGCAACTTGTCTTTTGTAACAGCTGAAGTAAGCGAGGCTGTTGTCTGCCCGCCGTTGATAATTTGTAGATCTTCTATAGACGTTATATATCGGCCATCATCTGATAAAGTTATTTTTGCTGCAGTACAGGCAATACCATTATTATAAGCAAAAAACTTTGTGGGTTCTTTTCTTATTGTTTCACGGATACCCTTATTAATTTTTCCTCGATTACTTAAAAAAGCACGAACATTTCCTTCAAGCAATCTCGACCCATGATCATAATAAATCTTGTGCAAAAATTCACCCGGAACAATCGCAAGATATGCATCATAATCCAAATTTCCTGACATTTCTGCTTGGATGCAAGGAATGCCTGCAACTCCATATTTATCAGTTTCAATCAGTATGGGTTCTCTGTCCTTTCCCGATTGATACAAATCATAGAATCGCTTGATACTCCATACGTTAAGCTCAACCCTCTTATTAAGAAAGTCTTCACATTTAAGCGAGGTTATTTTATCGCTAAGGACCTTGTTAGTAACAACATACAGTTTAATCTTATCGATCGAGTCATCATTATCAAGATCGACATAATCTTTTTTCATCCTTCGAGCAATGTTCCTTCCCACCAAAAGCATCTCGTCTGTCAGGTCAAAATATTCCTGCAATTTTTCGTCAAACGCTTCCTGAATGAAATTCAGCATTCTGGTGCGAATTGTATCAAGGTCGGTTCTTGTTAAAGTAGCATCAGCAACATCCTTGAAATCATTTGTTATCAGTACAAAAGATTTATCTGATGCATCAAACGCATATGCATCAAAAGTCATAATTTTATTATTGCGACAACGCTTCTGAATCGGACGAATTACTGGATCGGTTATTTCGCCCATTGCAGATAGCTTATCCAATGCATCAGTAAAAAAGTATTCATCAGGAGTTACGCCGTCGATTTGTGCATTAATCCGCACATCCTCTAGATATTCTTTTCTGTATTCATCAAAAGTAGCGTCTATCATAATGTCTCCTTGAATTTCTCTATAAGAGAAATTAATATTTCGTATTGTACTTTACCAATTCCATCAACAAGCTGTTCTGCTTTGATCCTTGGGAATTTGTCATTCACAAAATAGCTGTCCATGGTAATAAAGTTGTAAACATAATTATCATAAACTTCGTTATAAGCATATCCAACCTGTTTTAGCTTTTCGATAAAAATATCCCTGTCGGAATCAAGTTTGAAGGACTCCATTATCGTCCCTACAAGATTATTTAGTGAAATACCGTGAAAACTCGGGCTCATTTTTTCCATACGATAGATCACCAACTTACCTAAATTTTCACTATCTAGCTGCTCTATTGAAGATATAAAAACTGAATTCTTAAAAGAATTGATTGTCTTAATTTCGAACCAATCATCGCCATATGAAAAATCTTTATGCGTTGGTTCCGGTCCACTCCAGCCGTTCAAAGCTACAGTCGTACCGTACTTTTTGACAGCATAATCTTTCAAAAATAATAATTCACCAATCAAGCCCAGTATTTCATTTTCATTTAGTAACTTGGATGATCCATAAAACATCTTTTTCCACTGATTATACCGGTTTACAATTTCAACATAGCCATTATTCCCGGAATAATTTTCAGTTTGACTTATTATATCCTCACAAAAACTATAGAAAAGAGAAAGATTGTCATTGGAATTAAAACAAAATAATAACGAATTATAGCTCGTAGTTCGTATTTGTTTAATTTCAAGCAATGCGTTACCAATCACTTTAATAGGTTGAAAATCACCATTATAGCGAAGAGTCGGATTTCCCTTTTCATTCTTTCCAAGATATAATTCGAGTGGGTGATTATCAGACACTCTGACATATTCCGAATTATTCCTTATTAAAGACAATTTTGCTTCAACTTCAGTTTTATTCATTACAATCATCTCCCTCTTCGTGATCCTTATCAAAATAGTTAACCATCTTGTTAACCGTATAAAGAATACTTTCGCTGACAGCATTGTCCTTATGTGGGAATCCTATAGCATATCCGACAAGATAATTATATCGTCGTGTCTTTAATTCACGACGCACTTTAACATTTTCTGATTTTGAAGATGCACCAGTATACATCTCCTCATCAGACAAATTGCTGTTGTCAGGATCAATGAAATATATAATTAACAGCGGATTACGCCCTTTAACCATATAATCCTGAGAACGAATGCTCTCCCCTTGCGGCAGCTGTTCACTGGACAAACCATTTTTAGCATCTGCCCGACCACCTAACCTAGCACGTTGGCAACTCATTCTAATAACTGTTGTGTCTTCATCCGGTACATCATATGTTCTGAAAACCAGCGCATTATCAATGGCAAGTTCAGGGAAAACAAAGCGATTTTTACTATCTTCTTGTCCACCTATAATGAGAACATCAAAATAGTTCAATTCTTCATCCGTACGTTTCAGAAATCTTAATATTTGTTTTTGATCAAAATAACTTTCACTTGCTTTATGTACAGAGATTGACGAAATCAGCTGAACAACATCGTATTTAGATATTTTTCTGAAATATGGATGTCTTACACTGCTATCTCTTTGCGAAAGGTCAATCTTGTGAAGAAAGTTCAATGTAAGATCAATGTTTCTTTCAATGATATCAAGATCTCTATGAAGATGGGGCGTTTCAAAAATATTACCATAAAAAGATTTATGGTACACCATTTTTTTAGTGTTTCGGCTTTTATTTGCTGCAGTTATTCCCAAATCTATAGAATCATTACGAACACGGATACCGTACTCCTCGGGTTTTTTATTTTGTCTACCCATTATTTCGATATCTTTTCTCAAGTCTTCTATTGATCTGCAAATATATTTATAATAATCAGCCGATTCTTTCGTAATAAAGATTTTACATAAGTCAGCATATCCTTCGCGATAACCAAACCATCTGCCCATCTGCATAAGGACATCAAAAGTTGCCGTATTGCGATAAAAATAACTGACACATAGCCCTTCCAGCGTTAAGCCACGAGACAATGCAAGTCCGCCAATCGCAATGACACGCAACCCGGTCTCCTTATGATCATCATAATTCAGTTTCGAAGATTGTTTTGAAGAGTTAACTACAATAATCTGAATATCTTTAATAGCTTGATAAAGACCTGCTCGAACTGCTTCCCAACTGATAACAGAACCATTGACAATAATGCCCTTATACTCTTCATCAAATGTTTTCTTTAATGAAGCTATTAACGGATTTGTCAGTGCATATGCGGCATCAAGTTTATGGGTTTGCTTTATTGCATTTTTTACACGCAAATAGTAATCATCAACGATATCTTTTATAACAAGCTGAACTTTCGTAAATCGCGTCATATTAATCAACATCGAACGGTTTGTCCTGATATTGACACTTGCGTCGCGGATGTCACGAATAGCATTCGCTATCATAAAAGTGTTGATAGCATGATATAATGAGTCAAATAATTTATCACCATGCCATTCTTTTTTGTGCTTCATCGGGAATAGTTCTTCATTGCCATCAAGTATATGACGCACATTATTATTGGAGTTAAAGAAATATTGTCTTGAACCGCAATAATTTGACGGTGCTTTCAATGAATAAATGAAGTCACGCGGGAACAAATCATCCCTAAGCATTTCATCTTCACGATCATAACTAATAAATACATTTGCAAACGGAGTAGCCGTAAAACCCACATAACTGCTTTTTGTAAACAAAGAAAGAATACTACGGATATATTTGTTGATTTTTGTCGGATCATCTTCTGCTTTCTTTGTATTTATACTAGCATTATCAGCTTCATCGTCTATCAGTAGCATAGGCGCGTTGATCTTTTGATATTGTTTTGTCGTGTTTATATTCTTCAAAGAAGAATAAAGTTTTTTTAGCACACTTGCATTTTTCTTCACGACAAAAATCATCGGCTCACTTGGATAATTGCTGATTTTTATATTCGTATTCTGATCATCATCTGCTACAAAATCTTTTGATCTGCTGGTAAACGATTTCGGAGTTCTGTCACCACGACCAACTCCAACATCCATTGCAGATACCACATCATATCCGACAAACCCTTCTTCTGCGCGGATTTGCGTCTGCTTTCTCAAACTCTCTATTGTACCGGTCAGAATAAAAATTACTCTGTATCCAGCATCTGCGGCTTTTGTTACCAAGCCCAAATAATTTGATGTCTTCCCGGATTGTACATCTCCTACTACAAGACCACGAACAGAAAACCCGTTTACATCATTCGGATTTCCCAGATACGACATGATTTTTCTCAACGTATCTTGTTCTAACGTATAAATAACTTCTGGCGGGAAATGCTTCTGAACGGCAAGATAATTCTTATATCGTGTCCAATAATATTCTTCATTACCCTCATTCAAGAAATTTTCATACCATTTATAATCATGTTCATAATCACCAAGCAAAGCACTCCCCTCTTCCTGATAAACAGAATGAACAGATTTGATTTTTTTAATAACTAGATCTTTTTCATCTTCTGTCAAGTCTATTTCCGGCAAAACTAAGCGATACATATCTCCTGTTTTATCTATAGACTTAACAATACTTAGTTCATCCGGAACATAAAATGGATTGCTGATTTTCATAACAGCAACATCATTAGAATACTGATTAAGATAAATATCAAATATTTCTTCACGCGTTTTCATTTATCACAATCCTCCGGATTTTATCCGCAATTATCTCATCATTGAACGGTTCATAACGTGTTAATACGGACATTACTTCTTCATCACTTTTCTGTATGATATTTTTTATCATACGAAACTGCGATACACCTTCCAAAACTATTGCTTCAAACTGTTCTTCCTCAATATTCGTTGCATTGTTCTTATTGCAAACAGCATTATATATATCATCCAATGGCAGCGTTGCAGAAATGGTATCAATAAAATTAAGTATTTTGCGCTTATTGTTATCATCAAACTCATCCAAAAAATGTCGGATGAATTCCGATTCCTTATTAACAAAAAATCTTTCTTTTTGATTTTTATCAAGAGATTTGTTCCAGATTCTATTATCATCACGTTCCAGCGTTAATCTAACCCTTTTGGTAGTTTTCTCTTTGGATCTGGAACATACATCAGAAACTGCTTTTTTAAGATAATTCAAGATCTGACGCGGAATGGTTGCGTTTTGCTTTTTTATATCAATATCCCAAATCTCATCCAGCGAGTTCGGAATATCTACTTTGATTCTGCCATACTTAAGTAATTCTGCACTGACATTCGCGGATGAAAGTCTGAACCACTTGCCGTATATAATCAACCGATCATTTCTGTAGATGTAAAATCCTTGATCATTCCGCAATGCATCGATTCCACCAAGCTTATCAATATCTTTATCAGAAAGGTCAGTCATATGCGGAAGAATAAATGGCTGAACTTTAATTGTTTCACCATCAAAAGTAATCTCGCTGACTTTTTTTGAATCAGTCTTAGGATGATCTTCTAGAAAAGGATCCAAAGGTTCAAGCAAATCATTATTCACATAAATCTTCAAGGGTTTGAATCTATTCGATAAAAATCTATGGAAAACCAAGCGCAAATGCTTTTCCGCATCTGCCATTTCATCGGATAAATATTCGCGAATTCTGCCATTGCTTTTTTTATACGCAATATCGAAATTCTGCCACACCACTAAAGTCCCCATCGGCAACTTCATTAATGCGTCAGCATTTGGAATTCCGGCAATTTCCATCTCATTAAGTTCAATACAATCCCATTTTTTATCTTTCAGTACGAGATCAAGATCCCATTGAAAGCCGGAAATAACATTTTCATTTTTAGAAAGAACCGTAAGGATTCTACATTGAGAAAGCGAAGCGGACTTCAACCCAAGACCAAAACGTCCGAGATCCGATAAACTATATTCCCGATCACTGCCATACTTCATAGCATTGAACAATTCATTTCGAGTCATACCGTGACCATCATCCAAAACTGAAATAAATAAATCTGAATCGTTTATCGGTACATTTATGTAAACATTTTTCGCTTCAGCAGAAATTGAATTATCAATAATATCTGCTAAAGCAGTTTTGAATGTATATCCAATCGAACGCATAGAATTCATAAGTACGCTAGGCGATGGCGTATTTTCAATCTTTACTGACATCCGAATCCCCCTTTTTTATCCGGTTATCATAACTATTGTATTCCGAATAAAACCTTGTCATTTTGTTTAATAATTCTGTCATCTCCGACACTACGCTATTTGGTCCCACCACTTTCAACCTTTCACCGAAAGAACAACACCAACCGAAAAACACGGGGCTTATTTCAATTTCTGCGGAAAAAGAAATCCTTTTTTCATCGAGGCAGATAATTCGGGTATTCTCTCCAAATTTATCGTATATTACATCCAGCATATCCCGATCAGCCTCAAATCTGACTGTTTCTATTTTTCCACTGTACATAAAAAACGACTGTTTGCGATGTTTGGAAACATTCAGGCCTTTTGGCTTTGCCTTATTATTGATACTTTCTTCTGATATTTCGGCATTCAACATTCTGTCAATACGATAAGTAGTAACGCCGTCGTGATTATCGTGATAACCGATTAGGTAGTAGTTATCGTTTGAAAACACCATAGTTACGGGATTTACAAGATACTTTTCCCCGTTCTTTCTGAATTTTCTTTCTTGATTTTCAATCAAATCAAAGTATTGGAATTTAATTTTCTTTCCTGAAAGAATCGCATCTTCAATGGCATTTACGCTGTAATAAATATGTTCATTGTTGTGCTTTGTGGTATTAAACTCAACAATATTCTTTTTTAAAATATCAGCACGGTAACTACCGCCGAGAGCTGCGATTTTCCCCGTCAACTCTTCCGTTTTCTTCGGAGATATGAAACTTGCAGCCTGTACCGCATCGATTAAAATTCTGAGTTCCGGAATATCAAAACTTCTGTCAACTATATAATACGAATTACTATGCTGACCTTTCTGTGTCACAACCTCATATCCAAAAGAATTCAGCGTAGCAATATCGGCATATAACGTTCTTCTGTCGCAAGTTATTCCGTTATCGGCAAGACGTTCTATTATCTGTCCTGTTGTCAGTGGACGATTTTCGTCACTTTCCTGTTTCAGAATCTCCCAAATTTTAAGAAGTTTGATTTTCGAGAAGTTTTCCTTACCCATAATAAACCCCATAAATGAATATACATAAATATTATAACACAAATAAAAAGTAAAGTAAAGATTTCAAAGTCTGTTTTTTAAGACACTCATAAGCATATCAAAAGAGGTCGTGCTATCACGACCTCTTTTCTTCATCCTGTCTTTGATTTTCTGATTTTTCTTGCTCCAACATATCATATACGGCAAGCTCAAGTGAAAACACCAAAGAGTCCAACGTATTCTTTGGTATTTGGGTAATTAAAGGTTCACCATTGACCTCTATCTGATAATTTATCTGCTTTCTTTTTCTCATAGTTAAATGATAAATCAATTAGCCAATAAAGCGTGAGTACCCTATCCGCACGTTTTCCGTAGCAAAAGGTAATGTTTTTATCACATAAAGGTAATCTCGACCGATTTTTTTGCCTTTCGTCTTGTTCACATATCAGAAAAATCCTTCGGCATCAAGGGGAAAAATTATCGCTTAAAATTCTAAAAATTAAAACTACAATGCAATATTTTTTCCTGTTTCCTTGAC
>ENA-OZMA01000072-OZMA01000072.1-human-gut-metagenome-genome-assembly--contig:-NODE-72-length-9852-cov-3.261611_pt1 | contig 9852 bp, 8 predicted proteins | sample MGYA00244186_ERZ653807 | MGnify/ENA primary metagenome ERZ653807 (study PRJEB26926, sample SAMN06164404) | human gut metagenome | biome: ENVO:00009003; feature: ENVO:2100002; material: ENVO:00002003...
CTCGGAGATGTGTATAAGAGACAGGTTCTGCGCCGTGATGATTTCCTGCAAGTTTGCCCTGCGGGAGAAGCGGAAGTGGATGCGCTTATCCATATTCCCAAAGGAAAGCATAAAAATTCCTTAAACATGTAGCTTTTCTGAATTATTTCGAAGTATAGTTAGAAATATTTTTGTATTTTTGCAAAGTGTACTTTAAAATATTTTTGTATGGACAAGCAAATTATCGAAATTCAAAGAATAATCACAGCAGAAATGATTAATTTTGCAAACGGAAAATACAGAAGACTGTAGAAAATAATTGCAGAATATATATACAGTAGTTAAATGCAGAGAATAACGCATAAGAGAATCAGAATTTCCTGGCTGCTGCTATTGGTTTACCTGCCGATGCTGCTGGCCGTTACGTTTCACCATCATGGTGAAGCGCAGGGAACTCATGCTGATTTCTATTGTGCCGATTGTGCTCATCATGTTCATCACGACGGCCATCTGACAACCCTGCAGAATACCATGCACGACTGTGTGCTTTGCCAATTGCAAAGCACTCCTTATCTGGCTCCATCCCTCGTGGTTTGGGTTGCCATCGCCGTGCTCCATCTCTCCCCTCGCCGTGCCTTCTGCTCTCCTTGCGTGTGCAGGGCGAAGGGGGTAAAATCTACCCGTGCTCCACCTTATTCTCTGTTTTTATAAATAATTGAATATTAACAGAATAAGGTGACAAATAACATAATGAGAACAATATTGAAATCAATATTGCTGATGAGTCTGTGCTCATCGGCAACAGCCCCTGCTATGGCTATAAACAGAGCAAATCATGATAAGGAGGAAACTAACATTCATGAAGAGGAAGCAAGCGATTCTACCAGACACCAGCCGCTGACGGAATCGAGCGTGAAACTGAACGAAGTGGTGGTAACAGGCTTGACGGGCAGCCAGAAACTGAAGCAATCGCCCGCACCCATCTCCTTCGTTTCTGCCCGCCAGCTCGAAATGCAACCTTCTACCAACATCATCGACGCCATCGCCCACCAGCCAGGCGTTTCGCAGATTACCACGGGAAGCGGAATTTCAAAGCCCGTGATCCGTGGCCTGGGCTATAACCGCGTGGTAGTGGTAAACGATGGAATCAGACAGGAAGGACAGCAATGGGGCGATGAACACGGAATAGAAATCGACCCCGCTTCGGTTCATTCCGTAGAGATTCTGAAAGGTCCGGCAAGTCTCATGTATGGCTCGGATGCGATGGCAGGCGTCCTGATCTTCCACTCTGCTCCTACACTTGCCAAGGGCGACATGAGAGCAAATTTCTCAACGGGTTATCAAACCAACAACGGACTTTTTGATTATTCGCTCAACTTTACCGGCAACCAGGGCGGATTTGTATGGAACACCCGCTACAGCGGAAAGATGGCGCATGCCTACAAGAACAAATACGATGGTTATGTATTCGGTTCATCACTCAGAGAGCAGGCATTCTCGCAGCTTCTAGGCTGGAACTACCGCCAGGGGCATTCGCATCTCACACTCGATTATTATCATCTCACTCCGGGCATCGTAGAGGGAGAAAGAGATGAGAAAACGGGCGAACTGGAAATTCCGGAAGGCTACGATGCCAAGAGTTACGGCAAGCCGATGCCTTATCAGCAGATTCATCATTACAAGGCTGTACTTGATAATTCCTGGTTCCTGGGCGACGGCAATCTGAAGTTCCTCCTGGGTTATCAGCAGAACCGCCGTCAGGAGTTTGAGGAGGAAGAGAATCCAAAGGAATGCGGACTCGATTTCATGCTCCATACCATGAATTACGACCTGCATTATCTCTCGCCGGAAATGAATGGCTGGAAGTTCTCTACGGGCATCAACGGCATGTGGCAGCAGTCGATTAATAAAGGTTCTGAATTTCTGATTCCAGCCTATCATCTCTTCGATTATGGTGTATTTGCCACGGTGAGCAAGGAGATAGGCAAACTGAACCTGAGCGGCGGCATCAGATACGATCATCGCCATCTGCACAGCGAGGCTTTGAGAGAAGAGGATGATGCTGAATCGAATGATTCTTTCCGCTTCCAGGCCTTTAAGCGAAGCTTTGAGGGAGTAACCGGAAGCATCGGATTGGCTTACGAAATCCTGCCTGATTTTAATATCAAGCTGAACTTAGCAAGAGGATTCCGTGCTCCAAACATCAGCGAATTATCATCGAATGGCGTGCACGAGGGAACCCAGCGATATGAGTTGGGAAACACCCGTCTGAAGCCAGAGAACAGCTGGCAATTCGACCTTGGTCTGGATTATTCTTCGCCTATCATTTCGGCTTCCCTTTCTCTGTTTGCCAATCGCATCAACCATTACATCTATAGCGAGAAGTTGGCAGATGAGAACAATCAGCCTGTCCTCATCGACGACACGCCAGCCTATCAGTTTACTTCGGGCGACGCCCGCATTCTGGGTGGTGAGGCGAGCATCGACATCCACCCTGTGGAGCATCTGCATATCGGCAACACCTTCTCGTATGTCAACTCGGTTCAGTTGCATCAGCCATCCGAATCAAAGTATCTGCCATTCACCCCAGCCCCTCGCTGGGTTTCGGATGTAAGGTATGAGTTTGTCTGCGACGGCAAGACTTTCGACCATCTCTTCGTAAAGCTACAGATGGATTGCAATCTCCGCCAGAACCATTATTTCGCAGCCAACGATACGGAGACCGCTACGCCATCCTATACCTTATTAAATATGTATGCAGGAACCGATGTGAAGCTTCATGGCAAACGCCTTCTCTCGCTCTATCTTTCGGGTGAGAACCTTACCAACCGTGCTTACCAGAACCACCTGAGCCGTCTGAAGTATCTTGACGTAAACCAGGTTACAGGCAGAAAAGGCGTTTACAATATGGGCCGCAACTTCAGCATAAAAATAGTGGTTCCGATAGAGCTGTAATTCCCCTTTTAGAATAAGCAATTCCTCATCAGGAATCAGAATTTTGAATAAACAAGTGCCGATAAGGATGCCAAAAGCTGCCGGAAAAGCAACTTTTGGCGCCATTATCGGCATTTTTTCGTCTAATTATTAGACAAACATTACCACTTTTCTATGATATTTCGTAACTTTGCACCATGATTAAGAAACAAGGAACGATATTGATTGTTGATGACAACCGCAACATTCTTACTACGGTGAGGATGCTGCTGGAACCCATATTCGATGGCATCATCACCATCGCCAACCCTAACTCCATCCCAGCCAAGCTGAGAGAGGAGCATCCCGACGTGGTGCTCCTCGACATGAACTTCTCCAGCGGAATCAATTCGGGAAATGAGGGATTGTACTGGCTCAGGGAAATCAAGAGTCTCAACCCGAAAACCGAAGTGGTGCTCTTTACCGCCTATGCCGACATCCAACTTGCCGTAACAGGCATCAAGGAAGGTGCCGCCGACTTCATCGTGAAGCCTTTTGAAAATGAGAAATTGGTTCGTACGCTGATAGAGGCAAGGGATAAGAACAAGCCTACAGATAAAACTATCAGCAGAAAAGGAGGAAATGATTCGACTGGCATGATGTATTGGGGAGATAGCGAAGTGATGAACAATTTGAGAAGCATTGTAGAAAAGGTTGCCGCAACCGATGCAAATATCCTCATTACGGGCGAAAACGGAACGGGTAAAGAGGTATTAGCTAATGAAATACATCGTATGTCCACAAGAAGTGCGAAAAAGATGCTGCCTGTGGATATGGGAGCTATCACGGAAACCCTTTTTGAGAGCGAACTCTTCGGTCATGTGAAGGGTGCTTTTACTGATGCCAAGGTGGATAAACCGGGCAAGTTTGAGCTTGCCGACGGCAGCACTATCTTTCTGGATGAGATAGGAAACTTATCCTACAGTCTTCAGGCAAAACTCCTTACCGCCCTGCAACGCAGAAGCATCGTAAGAGTGGGCGGAAGCACGCAGATTCCCATCAACGTACGACTGGTTTGCGCCACCAACCGCAACCTGCAGCAGATGGTAAACGATGGCGAATTCAGAGAGGATCTGCTCTATCGCATCAATACCATCCATCTGGAATTGCCTGCCCTGAGACAGAGGAAATCAGACATCGTTCCGCTGGCAGAAAGATTCCTCCGTCAATATGGCGATTTATATAATAAGGTGAATCTCCGTCTTTCGGAAGAAGCTGAGAAAAAACTTACCAGTTTGCCATGGTACGGCAACATCCGTGAACTTCAGCACGCCATCGAGAAAGCCGTGATTCTATCTGATGGCGGAATGATTTCTGCCGAAGATATTGACGGCGGAAACCAGCAGAGAAGAGAGAAGCCTCTGGAAGAGGTTCAGACGCTTGATGAGATGGAGAGCAGAATGATAGAGAAAACCATCAGGGAATGTGAGGGAAATCTGTCGGTGGTAGCTGCAAGGTTAGGTATTTCTCGCCAAACGCTTTATAATAAGATTAAGCGATATGGATTATAAACTAATTATAATTATCGTGCTTTTGCTCGTGGCTGTAGTGGGTTACATTCGCCTCTACCGCCACTATCGCCGCAACATCAAGAAGGTAACCTTCCTTTTTGATGCGATAGATAATGGGGATTTCTCCTTCAGTTTTCCTACGGAGAAGAGGTTTAAGGAGGATAAGATTCTGCATCAATCCCTCAACCGAATCAAGCTCTTCCTGCAACATACGAGAGAGGAGCAGATGGATCGGGAGAAATATTACGAGCAGATTCTGAATGCGGTGGATACGGGCATCCTGGTGGTGGATAGTCACGACAACATCCTGCAGCACAACCAGGCAGCCCTCCGATTGCTCGATACGGATGTGCTTACCCACATGAACCAGGTAAAAGGGAAACTGAAGGATGAACACCTGGCAAAACATGAGACGCAAGCCATGCTGAAAGACAAGCACGTGCGCATCATCGCCCTGAGCGACGTGAGCCACGAGCTGAGTAACCAAGAGGTGGATTCTTGGATCAAACTGATTCGTGTGCTGACCCATGAAATCATGAATACCATCACGCCGGTTACTTCGTTGAGCGAGACTCTGCTTACCCGAGTTACAGAGGATAAAGACCTGAAGCAAGGCTTGGAAACCATCCACAAAACTGGAACCGAGCTGTTGGCTTTCGTCAATAACTATCGCCGCTTCACCCATGTTCCCCAGCCTCAGCCTGCTCTTTTCTATGTAGAACCATTCCTGGAAAGAATGGCGTTGCTCTGCAACCACGAAGTAGAGATTTCGGTTTCTCCCAAGGATTTGCTGGTTTATGCCGATGAGAGCCTCCTCTCTCACGTGGTAACGAATCTTCTGAAGAATGCCGTAGAAGCTTTCAACGGGCAGGAAAAGTTAATATTTATCCGTCTCAAAGCCTATGCCAATGCCCAGGAATCCATCATCATCGACGTGAGCAACAACGCTGGTCTCATCCCCGAAGACGTAGCCTCCCACATCTTCATCCCGTTCTTCACCACGAAGCCGGAAGGAAGCGGAATCGGGCTCTCCCTTTCCCGCCAAATCATGCGAGTAAGCGGCGGCAGCCTCTCGCTCCATCAGGACAAGGCACAGGGAATCACCACCTTCCGCATCATCATCCCATAAAAAAGTATAATTTGGGGAAGGAAAGTTTGGCACTTTCGCTTTTTTACCATATCTTTGCCTTTATAAAAGATTAAGCTTATGTCAACAGACGATAAGACCATATTAAAGATAAAAGATATAGCTAAATCTGCTATTCCTTCAGGAAGCAAGGCTATATTGTATGGATCAAGAGCGAGAGGTGATGCTCGCAACGATTCAGACTGGGACATTCTTATCCTTTTAGACAAAGACAAGCTGGAACAAACGGACTATGACAGAGTAAGTTACCCATTTGTCTTGTTAGGTTGCGACCTCGGCACAGAAATCAATCCCATTCTTTACACAAAGAAAGAATGGGAATCGTATAACTTCACCCCTTTTTACGAGAATGTAAATCGAGACGGCATTAGTTTAATATAAAAGTTATGGATCAAGTAAACAAAGACACATTAATCAGTCTGCAAGTAGAAAAAGCCAAGCGCTTTTTAACTCAAGCAGATGAAATGGTTGAACTAAAGCATTGGGATTTAGCAGCCAATCGCTATTATTATGCCTGCTTCCATGCCGTACAAGCTCTATTCATAGCAAAAGGTGTTAATGCCCACACTCATGCTGGCATTAACACCCAATTCAGCTTACACTTCGTAAAGACTGGTATCGTAGATATCTCTTATGGCAGTTTCCTCGCCCGTATGTTCCAGTTAAGGCAAAAAGCCGATTACAACTGCGCGTACGAAATTTCCGAAAATGACATCCTGGAAATTATTGGCTTATCACACGATTTTATAAAAGCCATATTAAACTTAGTCAAATAATTACTGATTGCCCTCCGCCTCCACAATCTGTCCATCAAACAGGCGGATGGTGCGATGGGCTATCTTGGCATCATGCTCATTATGCGTCACCATGACGATGGTGGTGCCCTCGTGGTTCAGCTCAGTAAGCAGATGCATCACCTCGGCACCATTCTTGGAATCGAGGTTACCCGTAGGCTCATCGGCAAGGATGAGCTTCGGATCAAAGACCACGGCACGGGCGATGGCTACTCGCTGTTGCTGACCACCCGAAAGCTGGTGAGGGAAGTGCTTGGCACGATGACTGATAGCCATTCGCTTCATAATCGCCTGCACCTTTGCCTTGCGCTCTGCCTTCGGAATATTGAGGTAGGTAAGAGGAAGTTCGATGTTCTCCTCTACATTCAATTCATCTATCAGGTTGAAGCTCTGGAACACAAAACCGATTTCTCCCTTTCTCACATCCGTACGCTCCTTTTCCTTCAGGTTTGCCACCTCGTGATTACCCAGGAAATATTTTCCTGAAGTTGGGTTATCCAATAATCCAAGGATATTGAGTAAAGTGGATTTGCCACAACCTGATGGTCCCATAATGGCAACAAACTCGCCGTCTTCTACTGTGAAAGATACATTATTTAAAGCAATCGTCTCCACATCTTCTGTGCGGAATGACTTGCAAAGATTCTCTACTTTTATCATTTCTTCTAATGTTTAATGTTTAATTTGGGCATACGCCCTTAAATCTGTGTCATCTGTGAAATCTGTGGGAGACTTATTCATCCTTGAGATACTTCACCGGATTACTATTCGCCACCTTATAGCAGTTGATGACGACGGAAAGCCCGATGATGACGAGCAAGATGATGGTAACGCCGATAAACAACAAAGGCGTCATCGTAATCTTCTCGCTAAACGACATCAGCCATTGTCTGGCTATCAGCCAAGCCCCCAAGTCGCCCACGATGATGCAAGGCAAGGCAATCTTCATAATGTCCTTCAGGAAGATGCGAAGAATATCCTTCACCTTCGCTCCGTTCACCTTTCTGATTGCAATCTCCTTGCGGCGGCGGTTCACCTCATCACTCGTATAACCCACCAATCCGAAGAGGGCGATAATCATCGTTACGATGCCGGCTACCAGGATTCCGTTGCGGAAATTAAGCTGGGAAGCATACTGGTTAGCCAATTCAGAAACATAACTTTTCACGATGACCTTATTGTTCGGATACATCGCCTGCACCTTCGATTGCAACTCCGACAACGATTCATCCTTCAGTTCATTAAACTTAACCAACATGTAGTAAGCCGTCTTGGCTGAATAGAAATACAAATCTGGAAATTCATTCATACCATCACCCCCGGTTTCCACAGCACCCCAGCGAATATTCCTGCACACGCCACAAATGGTAAAGATATTATTATCATGTCCCGTACAGGTAATTTGCTTGCCAACTACGCCATCCTTCCAATGCCACGTTTTGATGAGTTTCTCAGCACCTCGTTCATCAATAATTACCTGGCGGCAACTGTCATTTCTTTCCGTAAAGAAAGAACCCTGAACGATAGGAATATTCATCATCTTGAAGAAATTGTCGTCCACTCCCGACATCTCCATGATATTAAAGGTATTCTTCTCGTCGCCAGGTACTCCAACCATATTTCCACTACGATCATACCCATCGAGCGGAACATTAAAAGTCGAACTGCAATCCTTGACATTCGGCATCCGTCTGATTTCTGCCAGACATTGGTTGCGCTGGTCTCTATTGCTGGCATCTATCGAAACAATCGCTACATGATCGTAATCATACCCAGGATTGAGCCCCAACATCAGCTGGTATTGACCATTCACGATGTAAAGCAAACTGAACAGCAAACCAGAGATAACGAACTGGATGCCCAGCAAACCAAGTTTCCATCGGTTGCGATTCTCATTATAGCCACGGAAAGCGATGGCTACAGGAATCCTGTTGTAAAGCCAACCTGGCAGCAAGCCGCCAACCAGCAGTACCAGAATACAGATAGCCACCAATATCCAACTGCCACGATTAAGTACCAACGTGCTTACCGGAGCAGAGAGGAAGTTTTCGATGGTTCCCTTGCAAAGGAATACAAGACCTGCAGCAAGAACAACCGACAGCCCCACATGCACCAAAGCCTCAGAGAAAATGATGGCATGAATGTTCTTCGATTCGGCACCATAGCACTTACGGACAGCCATTTCGCGAGAACGACCCACGAGATTTCCAACGATGATAAGCAGATAGTTCATCACAGAAGTGAAGAGGAGGACAAAAGCGATAATTCCCATAATCCATCCCATCTTCTTGATATAAGGATTTTGGGTGTAAACATCGCTCAATACCGTGAAATCATAGTTCAGTTCTATTCCCATATTCTTCATCTCCTTCAAAGGGAAATGATCCTCTCGCATCTTATTCACGTAAGGCTTGAGTTCTTTTGCCTCATGCCCCTTTGCCAACCGGATGTAGGACCTATAGGAATCATTTCCCACCCATTGGCCTCTGCCATCGTAGGAATATACGTATGGCACACTACACCTCGACAGAATCATCTGCGTACCATGAAAGGAAGAACCCCAGGGAAACGCTTCGAAAACACCATAGATGGTAAAAGTGGTTCCCGGATAATTAGAAAGCGTGAAATGCTTGCCTACAACATTGCCGCCAATCTTTGCTGCCGTTTCAGAATCGATGAGACAGGATAAGGGTTGGGATAGAATCTGTTTAGCCTTGCCTATCAATATCTTCTGTGGAAAGACATCAAAGAAACAACTGTCTGCCATCCTGATATTGGCAGAAACGATGTTCTGGTCTTCCATCTTGCATTGGGCATCATCATAAAAATAGTGAGTACTGGTAGCAGCTTCCACCATAGGCGCATATTGCTTTACACCTTGGGCGGTGGCTCCTGAAGTATTGGTAAACTCCATGGTTTCGCCATGGTTAGTACCCACTTCTGAAATTTGATACGTCCTTTCCCATCCTGGGAAATACGTATCGTAAGTCTGCTCGAAATAAATCTCGGCAATAATTACCGAACTGATTGCCAATCCGAGCGCCAGACACAAGATCTTCACGAAATTATGCTGGCCCCTCCGAGGCAGATTCTTGAATGCGTTAATAATATGATTCATATCAAATATCCTGTTTCAAGGGCGTTAGCCCAATTTATCACTAATCACTACTAATTAATCACTAATTAAAGTTTTATTGTTTTATTCAAGAGATAATTATCCAGGATAACCATGGCTGCCATGGCTTCAACCACCGGAACGGCTCTTGGCAGAACGCATGGGTCATGTCGGCCACGGGCAGTCAGCGTGGTGGCATTTCCTTCCAAATCTACCGTATTCTGCTCCATCAGAAGAGTAGCAACCGGCTTGAAGGCAACACGGAAATAGATGTCCTGACCATTGCTCAAACCGCCCTGTATTCCTCCGCTATGATTGCTCTTTGTTGTAATA
>ENA-OZMA01000075-OZMA01000075.1-human-gut-metagenome-genome-assembly--contig:-NODE-75-length-9813-cov-3.777106_pt1 | contig 9813 bp, 4 predicted proteins | sample MGYA00244186_ERZ653807 | MGnify/ENA primary metagenome ERZ653807 (study PRJEB26926, sample SAMN06164404) | human gut metagenome | biome: ENVO:00009003; feature: ENVO:2100002; material: ENVO:00002003...
AGATCGGAAAAGCGGGCGACAGAAAATTCTTCGGCGATATGAACAAAATCTCGTTCTATCCCGGCGAACAAATCAAACTTTCATACGACATAGAGCCGTGGTACGCCGCGGATAAATACACCGTAACGTTCTCGTCGTCGATTGAAGAAGTCGCTTCGGTTGACCAGAAAGGCAACGTCAAAGGGCTGAAAGAAGGTACGACGCTTATCCAGCTGCGCGTGGAAAAGGACGGAAAACTTGCTGCAATGGCAACCGTTACCGTTGAAATCAAAAATCCTTTCGTCATCGAAAATCGTATGCTCGTGGCGTATAAGGGGTTGGGCGGCGAAGTCGTAATTCCCGACGACGAAGGCATTTTGTATATCGGCGCGTACGCGTTCTGTCTTTATACGACGGATAACTCGATTGAAGTTACCGAGGACGACTACGACAAAAACAAAACCCCCGACGGCAATATGGCGGTTACGAAAATCGTCGTTCCCGACGGTGTTGAGGAAATCCAGAAATATGCGTTTTACAACTGTCCGGCACTTGAAAGCGTCGTTATCCCCAAAAGCGTAAGGTTCATAAGAGAATATGCGTTTTACAACGACGTAAAACTGAACTCCGTCGATCTTGAAAACGTAGAGTCGATCGGGGCGCACGCTTTCGACGGTTGCAAAAACCTTTTAAGCGCGAATCTGACAAAGGCGTATGCGGTTGACCGCGAAGCGTTCAAAAACTGCGCGTCGCTTGAATCGCTGAATCTTTCCGCGCTTCGCAATACCGGCGACGGCGCATTCCGCGGAACAAGCGGACTTACAAGCGTAACATTGACCGGAAATACTAAACTGTCAAAGTATATGTTTGCGGAATCGGGACTTAACAACGTTACTATTTACAATAAAGGCACTGTTTTGCCCGAATACGCGTTCTTAAACTGCAAGAATCTCACAAGCGTCACTTTCAGCGAAGACCTTGTCGAGATCGGGACGGCGGCTTTTAAGGGCTGCGAAAAACTGCACTCGGTTGATTTTAGGAAAAACGTCGCGACGATATCCGATTTTGCGTTTTCCGGAACCGCAATCGAAAGCCTGACGCTCCCTTCGGGCGAAGTCGTCATCGGCAATAACGCTTTCGACGGGGCGGCAAGCCTTACGACCATAGTAATCAAAAAAGATACCCAAATCAACGCGCTGAAAGCGTCGACGTTCGCAAATACAGCGGTATCGACGTTCACTGTCGACAACGACAGCACGCTTTACAGTGCGGACGGCGGATTGCTTCTTGACAAGGCAGGCACGACGATTATCCTTGCCGCAAGAAACGCCGCGTACGGGGAATATATCGTAAACGCAAAATACATAAAAATCGGAGACGGCGCGTTTGCGGGAGCGGACGTTACCAAACTCGTAATCACAAATCCCGACACGATAATCGGCGATTACGCGTTTGCGGACTGCAAAAATCTGACGGAAGTCGTTTTGCCCGAAACCGCGGGCAAGATGACGATCGGTATTCGCTCGTTCGCGGCTGCCGAAAACCTTAAAACGGTGACGAACCTTGACAAAGTAACGACTGTCGGCGACTATGCTTTCGCCGCCACGGGCATTACGAACGTTGTTCTTGCCGAAAACGCTACTTACGGAGAAGGCGCGTTCTTCACGTCGAAACTTCAAACGGTAACAATCGGCAAAAACTCCACGTTCGGACTCGGCGCGTTCCAGAGTTGCGAATATCTGACGACGGTCAATATGCCTGCGGACGGAAACGTTCATTTCGGCAAGGTATGTTTCGCATTCGATACGCAACTTGTCGATATCGACCTTTCAAAAACCGACGCGATTATCGAAGACCAGACATTCTTCAACTGCTCGTCGCTGAAAGTCGCAAATCTTCAAAACGTCACGGAAGTGGGTGAATATGCTTTCTCGAACTGCAAATCCCTTGAAACCGTTACGATGCCCGTCGTCGTGACGATTAAGGAGGGCGCGTTCGGCAAAACGATGCAAAACGGCGCGGCAACGATATTTTATGCGTTGACCTTGCCCGAAACCTTGAAAACAATCGGAGATTCCGCCTTTTTAGGAAATACGGGGCTTCGCGAAATCGAAATACCTGCGTCGGTTGAAAACTTCGGCAAATACGTTTTCACGTACTGCACCGGACTTGAAAAAGTCGTCCTTCACGAAAATGTGAAAGAGATCAAGGAATTCTGCTTTGCGGGCTGCACGGCACTCAAAACAATCAACCTTGAAAACGTCGAAAAGTTCGGGACGTATTCGTTCACGTCCTGCGCGGCGTTGGAAACCGTCAATCTTTCGGGCGCGGTCGAAATCGCAGAAGCCGCTTTCGCGTCGACTGCCGTAAAGGGCACCGCGGACGGCGCAATCGTCGCAAACAACCTGAAAAAAATCGGCGACTACGCTTTCCAGAACGCAAAAACGGTGACGTTCACCGCAAACAATCTTGAAGAAATCGGAATCGGCGCGTTCCAGTTTGCCGAAAACCTTTCGGAATTCGTCTTCTCGCGCGCGATAAATAAGGTAGGGACGGCGGCGTTTTACGGCAGTCTGTCTCTCAAAACTTTTGCGTATTACGACGGCGACGAAAAGAAGACCGACGGCAAAATCAACGATTACGCGTTGCTGGACGACGGCGTGCTTTATACAAAGATGCCTTCGGGCAAATTGCAACTTGCGTCCGTACCCGCGGCGAAGTTCACGAAAACGTTTGTCATCCGCGACGATGCGGAAAAAGTCGACGCATTTGCCGGCAACCAGAACGTCAATATCGAAAAAATCGTGTTCCCCGACGTGATGAAAACAATCGGCGCAAACGCGTTTATCGGCTACACGGCGTTGAAGACGGTTGCATTCCGCTCGTTCACCGCGCCGACGCTTGAAGACTTTTACACAAAGTCCGCGTCGCTTTCCGAAAACGATCCGGGATACGAAATACTGCACAACCAGATGGGCATTTTCAGCCTGGAACTTTACTATTACAACTTCGTCGACCTTGTCGGAAAGAGAAAACCCATTGAAATGATTCTTCCTGCAAATGCCGACATCGAAGGATACGATTCAATCGTATATCTCGTTTATTTCGGCTCGGTTGCAGACGCCGACAGAAGCGATTACGTCGCGCAAAGCAAGCACCTTATCAGGTTTTTCGATTACGCAACGAAAATCGACAAAATCAAGGCGATAACGCTTTCGGACGAAAAACTTATCGACAACGCATTGTCGGCATACAACGCAATCAACCAGAACCCCGCGGACTACGGCTACGACGAAGCGGAATGGAATCGTCTTGTGGGAGTCGTGAAGTCGGCAAAAGCGCAAGTGAAAGCAATCAAACTCGCAAACGCAAGCAAGAACGTTCAGGATATTCAGAAACTCATCAACGAACTGCCCGAAACGTTCAAAGTATCCGACCTTGAACAAATCAAAAAGGTCGCGTCGAGAATAGCGGGGCTTTCATCGGAAGACAAAGCGATACTCGACATGACGAAATACAACGCGCTTCAATCGTCGTACGACGAATATATGGCGTCGGTAAATGCGGAAATCGCCCCCGTGAAAAACGCCATGAGCAACAGCGCGGCGGGAGCAACCGCAGCCGCGGTATCGATACTGTCGCTTCTTGCGGCGGCAGTGAGCAAAAAATTCATGTTTTAGGAGGATTAAAAGATGAAAAAGAAAGTATTGATAATCACGACTGTGCTCTTTGTCCTTCTGACAAGTCTTTTTGCCTGCAACAAAGGCAAGAAGGTCGATTACAGCGACGCAATTAAAAAGTCTGCGGAAGCCGCGACCGCAATGGACGGAGTGATGACCGTCACCGACAGCGGCAAAGTCGTTTATAAATATGAAATAAACGTTATTATGAAAGGCACCGGCGCGGCGGTTACCACAAGCGAATCGCAATATAATTCAAGTTTCGTCTTCGACACTCAAAGCAGCGGCAACGAATACGAAAACTACGACAGAAACAACTTTGTGAAAATCAATTATGACGAAAGCAAGTTTACGGCGCATGTTTCCGGCGACACGGTAAGTATCACCGTGAGCGAAGAAAACTTTGCGTCGGTCGTGAACGCAGGCGCATACAAACCTTCGGGAAAAACGGTGATAACGCTTGTATTCTCTGGCGATAAACTGCAAAGTATCGCAATGAACTACCTGACGAAAACGGGACTTAACGTCAGCGTCGGGTATACCTATAAGTATTAAGGAGAACGAAAATGTCGAAAAGAAAGAAATTTATCGTTATTCTGAACCTACTTCTTGTGGCAACGATGATCGTTACGCTTTGCGCGTGCGATAAAAACAAGGATAAAAATCCCGAAGTAAAAACGCTGTCCGCTCCGACGAATCTCGCCGATTCCGACGACGGCACGATAATGTGGGACGCTGTTCCTAACGCCACACAATATACGATTTACATCGGCGGGCAAAGTTTCGACGTCACAACCAACTCTTATAAAGTAAACGTTACGACGGAAACGTTCACGTATTTTGTCATCGCAAAAGCGCAGGGATACAAAAACTCCCCTGCAAGCGAAACGAAAACGTTCATCGCAAGAGATCCCGTCGTGCCGCCTCGTCCCGCAGGGAAGGTGAGCGTCGCGATTTCGGGAGGCTCGGAAATCAAGAGCGGACAAACCCTTTTGCTTAAATCGGTTGTGGAAAATCTCGGCACGGACGACGTCGACGAAACCGTAACCTGGACGGTCGTCGAAGGCGGCGATTTCATAAGAATTTCCGGCACGGGGCTTGTTACCGCAAAAGAAGTGGACGGCGACAAAATCGTCAAAGTGCGCGCGACCAGCAACGAAAACAGCAAATATTACGCAGAAAAAGTCCTGACTGTCGTGACGCGTCCCGTCCTTACGCAGGAAATGCTCAACGCGTTGAACGGTACGAAAATCGGCTTTGCGGGATTCCTGAATATCAGCCTTTACACCCCGGGCGAGTGGACGAAGCAACTGAAAGGCACTTACGCCACCAACGTCAACACCGCAATGGACGGCGAACACTGGTATGCCGAGTACGACAACGCAAACACGGGACTTGTGCAAGGAATGTATTACAGCAAACACGAAAATAAGGCGTGCGCGGTCGGGTTGAGTTTCATGAACGAAGAACAATACGTTCCGATGCGCGACGAAAACGACAACGAAATCAGTTGGGAAGACGCGGGACTTTACAACAGCCTTAACAATCTTTCGCTCAGTGACTTCACTTTCGACGCCAAAAAATGGCGTTGGATGTACACGGGCAGCGACAATACGTTGATGAAAAAAGTCGTGGCGTCCGCAAACCCGTACAATTTTGAGCCGAAAGCCCTTGGGCTTCTTATCGACGAAGGACAGGTAATGGGCATTTATGCCGAAAGCAACGACGACTACTCGATAAGCGAAGGGTATCTTGCGGTGCAGGAACTGTTCGTCGCAATCAACAAGGGCGAAACGGTTGTCGTTCCGCAAATCAAAAAATTGACTCACGACAGCGCGTACGACGCGGAATATTCGGCTTTCGCAACCGCAATAAACAATACTCGCGCACTCGACAGTTATAAACTGACTTACCGCAGCATAACGGGTTCTTTCCTGACAAGCGGCTACACCGAAGAAGGGTTTACCGAATACGTGACGAAGGATGAATGTTATTTCGCGCCTTATTCGGTATCCTATGACGACAACAAACAGGAAGTTAAGAAGTATGCCGAAAACTCGGGATACGGGTTCAAGAAAATAACGGATACTCTTTATAACTCGTACGTTCAGGAGTCCGACGGCACTTATCGCGCAACCCGTGCATACGCAGCAAGCGTCGACGCGGCAAAACCGAGTTTTGCATTCTCGGCAGAGATATTCAACGCGTTCTTCAAGGACGAAGAAGCGGGCACGATTACTTTCTATGCAAACGAAACGGTTTATCCCGTCGCGTCCACGTTCTACTTCGGACTGGGCAACGACATTAACCTTTACGGCATATTCGCAACGAAAGCATATCTTGACGGAGGCAAGACGCTCACGCCGTACGTAACGATCAAAGACGGATATATCGTCGAAACGGGGTTTTATTTCTTCCTTGGTTCGGTCTATGGATACGTCTTTATAAACTACGACGGATTCAACGCGACTTCGTTGCCTGCGGACGTTACGACAACGTTTGAAACAAGGCAAGTGCCGACGTCGTGGGATCAGCTCACGATCAACGTGTCGAAAGGTAGCACGACCTCTGAAAACGAAGAAAGAAACGCCGCGGAATTTTTGAAAGAGTTCTTTGGCGACGAAAACGCCGCGACGGACGTACCTTTCTTCGGTAACGCTCTGGGCGACACTTTCGGCTTCGGACTCACGACAATCCATACGCCCGGAGGGAAGTCGATTGCGTACAATTCGATCGTGTTTTATTACGACGTGCCCCTTGACGTAGACTATACGATAAACGAACCTTTGAGAAAGGTGGAAGCGTATCTGACGGAACTGGGTTTTGTAAAGAACAAATACGGCGAATTCAACAAAGGCAACATATGGGTTGCCCCGACAGATTCAAGTCTTGACCTTGTCATCTATATCTGGAAGACAAGGGAAGCATAAATAAGAAATCAATATTTCATTTCATAAAGGAGTGCAAAACAATGAAAAGAAACGGCTCATTCAGAAAAATTGCAAGAATCGCATTGTGCGTAATGCTTGTAACGCTTCTTGCGGCAACGTTGTTTGCGTGCAATAAGGGCGGCACACCCACCCTTACGATGACGGCAAACCTCGAAGACGGAGCGCAGTTGAAGCTGGGCGGTTCGGTCAATTTCACGGTTACCGTGTCCGACGGCAGCGGTTATACGCTTTCCGTCGACAGAACGGACATCGCGAAAATCGACGGCGATACCCTTATTATTACAAAAGAAGTCGAGGAAGAAACCGTCGTTACCGTTACGGCGAAACTCGATAAAAACGCCTCGGTTACAGCAAGCAAAAAATACACGGTAATGCCCAAAGAAGTGTTGCCCACGGTTACGCTTGTTGCGAATAAGGCGTCCAACGCGAAAATCGCAAAAGGCGACGAAGTCAAATTCACAGCGTACGTGTCCGACGACAGCGACGTTTTGTTCAAAAGCGATAAGCCCGAACTTGTCGAGTTTGACGGAAACACGATGACGGTTACCGGCGACGTCACAAAAGTCACGATAATCACCGTTACGGCTTACATAAGCGGCCGTCCCGAATGCAACGCAATGCGTTCGTTCAGAATCATGCCCCCCGCAACCACCGGTAGAGTAGTCGGTCAGGCGTTCGAGCTCAACAGCGAAATGATGAACGTTATCGGCAACGATAGTATCACCGCACAGGGCGTTGTCACCGACGTTTTTGAGAACATTAAAAACGGTGTGGTGACAAAAACCACAAAAACGCCTTACGACTTCCTTGTAAAAATGCAGGACGGCGCATGGTACGGCTCCTGGAATAAACAAGCCGAAGACGAAGATGAAATCGTCAACGTCATCAGCAATGGATATCGCATCGGCGCGGACTACTTCTGGAAAGACGCAAACAAAGGCGGACATCAGATTCTGGAACAATTCGTCAACAAAAACAACGTGGCGGACGTCAAAATCGTAAAGGATTACAAAAGTGTTCCCGCAATGTGGGAAAATCAGCATCTTTGGAACCATATTCCCCAGCTTGACGTAAACAAGTTCGAAACGGTCGAATTCAACGAAGCTGACGCATACGAAGTGTTCAGATACAACTGCAAATATCAGGACGCCGCTGGTAACGATACCATGAGCGAAGCGGACGCATACCTTATGACCTATCTTTCCTGGTGCTTCACGCCGATGATGACCGAAACCATCGATTTTCTCGATTTCGTCGTTAAGGTTGACGCAGACGGAAAGTATTACGTTTCCGAAGTCAGAATGCAGTCGATAACGGAATATTCCTACGAAAGCGAAAGCTCGACCACCACGCCCAAGGTTGTCGCAAAGGCATACACGACGGCGCAATTCACGCTCACGGGTTCGGGTACGACGGTCGTTCCCGACGTGGAGCCTTATGAAAACGATAACCCCGAAATGAACAAATACCTTGAAGACGCGCTTAACGGAATCAAGGGACAAAATAACTATATCTTTGAAGCGGTCGACAGTGGCACGAGTTCGTATAACCCCGGAGATTACGGCGATGCTTCCGCGGACGAAGAAGTTACGCAAATCAAAAACTATCCGTCCGCAACGGGTACAGTCGGCGTGAAAGGTTACGTTACCGCGGACGCGATACTTTTTGAAGACACGTTCAAATATTCGATTTATCAGGACGGCGACGATCCGTACAGAATCACGTACTACGGTTATAAAAAAGTTAACGACACCACCTATGACGAGTTCGAATACGACGCGACTCTCGGAAAAATGGCGGGCAAATCCAGAAACGAAGGCACAATCGTCGATGACATCATCCCGAAGTGGGATTTCTCGCCGTACGTTTTCGAATACGCTTACACCACTGCCGAGCCGAAAAAAGGTTTGACGTATCACACCTATGCGCTTCGCAACGTTGCGCTTACCCGTGCGGTTGCGATGGAAACGACGATGCTGTCGGAAGCGAAAAGCGTCACCGAAAACAGCAGGGATTATATGTCGATTACCGTTGTGTATAACAGGAACACCAAAAAGACGAGCCTTTACTCGGTGGACTTCCCGTACGACGTGACCATGGCAAGCGGCTCGATGAAGATATTCTTCAAGAGCGTCGGAAAAACGGCAGAAGAAATTTTGCCCGCGGGCACGTTCAAAAACGGTTATCAGCAAAAAGAAGCGATAACAAGCTGGTCGCAACTTTCGATGACCGACTTTTACTATGCACACGTCCCGTGCAACGGCATCACGGAAGCCAAACACGGCGCATCGCACCCTTACGGCTGTGACTTCGTTTACGATACCGACGGCAGCATCAAAAAAGACGCAAAGGGCAACACGATGTACAAGCATAAGGGACACATCGTCACCGCAGACTATGCAATACAACAAATCTTCGGCGACAAGAAAGTTATAAGCCCCGACTTGTTGTTCTCCTTGTTCAACGACAATGTTCACGGTCCGTGGTATCACGACAAAGTCGTCGGAAAGGACGCGGACAATAAAGACGTGTATCGCGAAAGCATCACCCTTAACGCAAAGTGGAAGAATATCGACGAAAACGGTCAGCTTCCCGACGAAGAATACGAAAAAGTTATCACGATGATCACGACAAAACTCGCCACGGGCGGTTTTACGGTGTCCGATTCCAACAGCAACTGGGAAGGTCCCAACAGCGTAAAGGGCAGTTTCGAAAAAAACCGTTACATGACGTATACCAACGGCGAAACGATGATTGTTTTTGAAAACAGGCATACGGCATTCTTCTATATCAGCATTTACAAAGCAGGCGAATGGACGCTTGCAAACAAATAAGTCTTAAACGACAAAAAAGATGAAACGTAACACAAAACACATCTTAATCGCGTTAATTTTGACGATAATCGTTGCGATTACGCTCGTAGCGTGCGACAAAGGCGGCGGACAGGGACAGCCCGGGAACCCGCCTGCGCCGCCTACGCCGCCTGCGCCACCGCGCGAGCCCGTCGTCGAAGTTTCGGCAAAATACGACGAAGTTACGGTGACCGACACTTTTGAAGGTTACCGCTTCGACAAGCTTTTTTCCGTGACGGAAGACGGGGTAAACGTCCTTATTCAGGACAGGTATCTGGACAAAACGAAGCTTCCTTCGTCCTGTCTCTTATACACATCTCCGAGCCCACGAGACCGAGGCTGATCTCGTAT
>ENA-OZMA01000085-OZMA01000085.1-human-gut-metagenome-genome-assembly--contig:-NODE-85-length-9210-cov-3.163954_pt1 | contig 9210 bp, 6 predicted proteins | sample MGYA00244186_ERZ653807 | MGnify/ENA primary metagenome ERZ653807 (study PRJEB26926, sample SAMN06164404) | human gut metagenome | biome: ENVO:00009003; feature: ENVO:2100002; material: ENVO:00002003...
CCGGCAAAGAAAGATCAAAAGTGAAAACATTGCGGAAATCCCCTGTGCTATCAAAGTTGCAAGAGCTGCGCCGAACACACCCAGACCGAGTCCCGCCACCATCCAGAGATCCATAAGAATATTCAGAACAGAAGAAAATATCAAAAGACCTAACGGTATCTTTGATTCACCGATCGAATTGAACATCGTTGAAAGGATATTATACATAAACAGAAACGGAAATCCCACAAAGTAAACGCGAAGATACAAAACTGCATCCTCCAATATATCCGAAGGTGTCTGTAATAATTCCATCATCGGGCGGGAAAAGCCAAAACCAAAGCCACCGAGAAGTATGCTCAGAATCAGAAAACTGATCAGTGATGTTGATACAATTGTTTTCATTTTGCTATAATCTCCGGCTCCAAAATAACGGCTCACAAGCACACCTGCGCCGACGCCGGCACCAAGTGCCACACAAATGAAAACATTCGTAAGCGCTGCACAGGCACCAACAGCCGCAAGTGCAGAAGAACCTACAAACTGACCGACTATAATGGAATCTGCCATATTATATACTTGTTGAAAAAAGCTTCCGAGAATCATAGGCATTGCAAAAACAGTCAGCGCTTTAAGCGGCTCATCTGTAATCAGATATTCGTCTTTTGACATTACTTTATTTCCTCCATGCAAGAACAATTCAAACGATCATTTTCAGTAATCGCAATAAGATTATAGCACCTGCCATCTATTAAATCAAAACCGGCTATTGCAAAAAGGCACGCAAAGATTTCTTTGCATGCCTTTTCAAAAATATATAAGGGAAAATATAAAGGGGGACGAATTTATTCGATGTTACGATGTCTCTTTTCCATATCTGCATGAGATACCTGCATTTTCTCTTCGAGCATCATAACGATCATATCAAAAAGCATATACAAATGCTGTTCAAACAGATTCCCCATCGGCTGGATGGATGGTACTGCTCTGTCATCCGTTCCGTTAAATACCGCCGCCGGTACAAATAAGGTAAAATCAGCCAGCTGCGGACATGTCTGTTTTGGTGAGCCTGTCACAACCGCTACCATTGCACCTGCTTTCTTTGCCTGCTCTACCACATAGGTGATATGCCCGATCGCACCGGAACCGTTTGTGGCAATAAACAGATCACCCGGATGCATGCCCGGTGTCGTATCATCCCAGATCCAGTGTGTTTCTTTTCCGAGATGCATCAGGCGCATGGCAAATCCTCTTGTGGAAATACCTTCTCTTCCGACACCCATAAGGAAAATCCTGTCTGCCTTGCAGATCAGATCCATAAATTTGGAAAGCTCCTCTACATCCTGTTTTTCAAATACTTCTTTATGTTCTTTCAAAAGTGTCTGGTAAAGCTCTGTATATTTTTCTTCTACGTTCATAACAAACCTTCCTTTCTACTTTGCAGCACCTGCAAGTGCTTTCATGCTCTTCTTTAAAGTACTCTTCTTTGACTGGATTGCAATAATATGGTTCAGACCGAGTACCAGGATCAGCATGATGCCCCAGATCAGCTTCTTTGTATATGGGGACAGTGACATGATCGTAAAGGCACTGGACATTACCTGCATCAGAATGATTGCGATCACAACACCGCCGACCTTACCTTTTCCGCCGTTCGGATCAATTCCGCCGATCACACAGACGATCATCGTCTGCAGCAGATAAGAATCACCGTAACCAACCTTTGCCGAATTGACACGGCTTAAAATGATCAGTCCTGCGATACCGGATAATACAGCTGTCAGCATAAATACGAGTACACTCATCTTTTCATTATGAAAGCCGCTGAATCTTGCTGCCACCGGATTACCGCCGTATAAATACAGCTTCCGCCCAAATCCCGTCAGGGATAAAATGAGTCCCAGTACAAGCGCTACGATCAGAAACAGCCAGAAGATCACCGGAAGCCCTAAAAAGATTGCTTTTCCAAAGGAGGAAAACAGCGGATCGATGTCTCCTACGCTTGTACCGCCTGTGATCGCCATGCCAACGCCCTGGATCAGTGTCATGGTACCAAGCGTGGCTACAAGTGACGGTGCTGAAGTTTTTGCTATGATCAGTCCATTCAACAATCCGAATACAAGGCTTGTACAAAGTGCAACCAGAACGGCAAGTGCAACTCTGGCGCCGCCCTGCGTTCCGAACGCCCATGTACCGTTTAATACATAAGCTGTAAAAATAGCTACCGTATTGGCATTGGCAATGATTGAAAGATCAATGCCGCCTACCATGTTGGATAACATCATTGCAAGTGCCAGAAAGCCGAACTCCGGAATCTGGAATGCCATAGACTGAATATTTCTGGCTGAGTACATGGATGATCCGAATACAAATGCCGCAATCAGAAGAACCGCTGCAGTCAGGCCAACCAGAATACTCAGATCGATATCTTTTTCCAAAAAGCTTTTCACTTTTTTCATTCTCGTTTCCTCCTATTCCGTAAATATCAAATGCTTTCTGTTCTTTACCCGTTCCTGATAGGATGTGATCGCTACCGCAATGACAAGGATCGCGCCTACGAACAGGTTGTTCCAGGAAGAAGAAAGACCGATCATGATCAGTGTGGAATTTAACAGGTATGTAATCAGTACACCAAGCACTGCACCAAAAATCTTGCCCTGACCGCCGGTGATCTTTGTACCGCCGATAACAACTGCCGCAACAACCATCAGTTCATCACCTACCATCTTATTCGGATACAACGCATTTACCTGTGCTGCATACACAATACCCATCATACCGGCAAGTGCTCCTGAATAAGCATATACAAACAACCGGATCTTAAAAGGATTAAATCCCGCTCTTCTTGCAGATTCCTCGTCATTACCGATCGCTACGATACCACGTCCGATCATGGTCTTGCGCAGAATAAAATAAGTGGCAAGTCCTGCGATCAGCACCGGGATCAGCGAAACGGTAAGTCCTGTAGAACCGTTAGCCGTGGCTACCTTAAATAAGGTTCCCTGTCCAAACTTGTGCAGGCACTCCGGTAACACACCGGAACCGAACGATTTATCACTGATAAAGGTTGTCATGATACCATGAAACAGGTTCTGCGTACCGAGTGTGATGATAAAAGGCGGAAGCTTCAGCCAGCTGATCAGTACCGCATTCACCAGACCAAGCACAACACCGATCGCCATGGAAACGGCAAAAGCAAATGCCAGATTATTGATGCCCGTCTGGATCATGATATAAAGCGACGTATAGCTGCCAAACAAAGCGATCGCCATAAAGGATACATCAATACCGCCCGATATCATAACGACCAGAAGTCCCATTGCCACGATCATTGTCGTAGAAGAGGTTTTGATGATATCAAATACTGTCTGAATCTGGAAAAATCCCGGATTCTTGATCGTTACGAATACACTGTATACCACAATAATGATCAGCAGCATTCTCTGAAACGGATCTATTTTTTTAGTCATTGTGCCACCTCCTGGGATAACGCTTTTTCCTTCTGGTTTCCGATGATCTCAGCCAGATGCTTATCAGCGCCTTCCTGCATTAAATCTTCTTCCGAAAGCTCCACAACACATTTGCCATGTGCCATAACAAGAACTCTGTTACAGTTTGCCATGACTTCCTGTATTTCGTCAGAGATCAGTATGATCGCCATGCCTTCATCGGCAAATTTGTGGATCTGTTCGTAAATCTCCGCTTTGGAACCGATATCAATACCGACCGTCGGTGTGTCCATGATAAATACCTTCGGACTGGTTGCGATCCACTTACTGATAACAACCTTCTGCTGGTTACCACCCGATAATGTACCTACAACTGTTTCGATCGATGGAGTCCGTACCTTCAATTCCTCCACATATTTTTCTGCGATCTCATTTTCCTTTTTCCGGTTCACGATACCCTTCCTACAGATCGTATCGATGATCGGTGCAGAAATATTCTCTTTGATCTTACGTTCAATAAACAGACCTTCTCTGGATCTGTCCTCCGGCAGAAGCGCGATACCGTATTTTTTAGCCACCATCGGCGAGTTGATATCGACCTCTTTACCGTTTACTTTGATCACACCTGCCTGTGTTTTGTTCAGGCCAAACAAAGACATGGCCAGTTCTGTACGACCTGATCCCAGAAGGCCTGTCAGTCCGATGATATCACCCGGTCTGACGGTCAGGCTCATGTCCTCGTACTGTCCCTTTCTGGTCAGATGCTCTACGGAAAGAATTGGTGTATTATCTTTATAAGTTCTGTGATAACGAGGATATTCAATTTCTCTTCCCGTCATATAATAAGAAAGACTCTTTTCGTCCAGATCACTGCTGTTAAAGTCACCGATCTTGTTACCGTTACGGAAAATAGTGATCTTATCCGCTACTTCGAATACTTCGTCTAATTTATGACTGATAAAGACGATCGCCAGCCCTTTTTTCTTCAGCTCCAGCATGACCTTCATCAGATGACTTACCTCTGTTTTCGTCAGTGCTGTCGTCGGCTCATCCATAAACAGGATCTTGGCATTCTGGGCAAGTGCCCTGCAGATTGCTACCATCTGCTTGTTTGCCATGGAAATCTCTCCGACTGTCTCATCCAGATCCATGGTCACACCGATCTTGTCAAGCTGCTCCTTTGCGATCGCTTTGATAGTTTTCCAGTTGATTATTTTTGTATTTTCAAATTTCAGCTTGCTGATCGCGATATTTTCCGCAACCGTCATATGCTGAAATAATGACAGATCCTGATAAATTACCTGAATACCATGGTTCATGGCTTCGATCGGTGTCATCGACCCGCAGGTCTGTCCTTCTATCTGTATTGTTCCTTCATCCGGTGTATATACGCCTGAAATGCATTTTACAAGTGTTGATTTTCCACAACCGTTTTCTCCCGCAAGGCAATGAATTTCCCCTGCATTGATCGTAATATCAATATTGTTTAGCGCACGAACGCCAATAAAGGATTTACTTATATTACTGGCACTAAGAATAGGTTCCATCGTCCTGCCTCCCAAATGTTAAATGTAATTTCCCGGTTTCCCCCGGGAATAAGAAAAACTGTTGCTTACGCGAACAGTCTTTCTTATTCCGAAAGATTCCGGACTCGTTATTTCTTTGTTTTAGAAATTGTAATCATCAATATTGTCTGCTGTAAATTCAAGTGGTGCATTACCATAACCGACGTTTCCGTCTAAGGAAATGCTTTCATAGCCTGTTGCCTTTAAGTCTGTTCCGTCAGCTACACCCTGTCCTGATGCGATCAGGTAAGCTGCATAGCATGCTGCGTAGCCTGCATCTGCCGGTCTCCAGCAAAGACCGTTTGCCATAGAACCGTCTTTTAAGTAGGTTGCTGACATAGAAGGAAGTGCAAGGGAAACAACTTTTACTGTTCCGCCCAGATCATTTTCCTGTAATGCTTCGCAGATACCACCGCCCTGTGCGGAGCAGTCAAAGAAACCTGCGATGTCAGGATATGCTTTTAATACTTCAAGTGCTTTATCATGTGCACCTTCCACGCTGTTACCATCTTCATATGGCTCTTCTGCTACATTTTCCATATCCGGATAGTTTGCTTTCAGGTAAGAAACAGCTGCATCGTACCATGCCATATGTGTTTCCATTGTAAGACCGCCTACAAAGCCTGCGTATTTGCCTTTGCCACCCATAGCTGTTGCTAACTTCTCAGCAAATAATTCACCGAATGTTTCATTTACGAATGCTTCTACATCCAGATCAACACTGTCTGCAATACCCGGTGCTTCATGTGTTACAACTACGATGCCTGCTTCTCTTGCTTTTTCGATTGTCGGTACCAGCGCATTCGGATCGTTAGGTACAACGCAGATCGCATCTACATCCTGTGCGATCAGATCTTCCATAATGGAAATCTGGCTTGCTGCATCACCTGTTTCCGGAACCTGTACGGATACATTTAAGCCTGTATCTTTCTTCAGCTGTTCAATACCTGTTGCCATATCATCGAACCAGGAATCGGACTGCTTTACTACCATAACAACTTTGTAGTCTGCAGGATCGGCACCTTTTTCTGCCGATGCATCTGTTCCTTCTGCTGCTGTGTCTGTACTCTCTTCTGCTGCTGTGTCTGTACTCTCTTCTGCTGCAGGTGTCTGTGTATCACTGCTGCTGTCACCTGTACTGCCACAGCCTACTAATAAAGTAGCTGCCATTGCGACGGATAATACCACGCTCAAAAACTTTTTCTTCATATCTGTTACCTCCTTAGTGATAGGTCTTCTGCGGCATTGCTGTTGTCTTGTGCAATGCTGCTTTTGCTTTACAAGTGTTATTATAGTGTAGAATTTTCCAAAAACATATATACAAATCCGAGGTCAACCTTTAAAAATCCGACTTCCGATTTTGCCAAAAAAGAAGAATTGTTTTTCCGGTTATTTTCAGCTATACTGCTAATAAATCCAAAAGAAAAGAGGTCAGAATGTGCACAAAACAAAGCATCCGCTGCAAGTGTGGTTTCGCAATGCGCCCTTAAAAATAAAAATAACACTCATTACCGCTTTTGCCATTTTTCTGACAAGCATGGCTTCCCTGATCGGTAGTTTTATCTTCATGCACTCCTGTAATAATCTGCTCTATCAGGCTTTGTCAGGCTCTTTGAGTTCCAGTGCCGAGGAAATCTCCTCCAAGCTTGCCAATATCGAATCCATGACAAATTCGATCATCTCCAGTCAGGCGATCCGGAAAAATCTGATTTCCCTGCTGGATGAACCACCTTCCGATATTCTGGATCAGAATGTAGATAATATGATAACTTCTTCTCTGATCGATTACTATCAGAACTACAAGAGCAACGATATCAACTACATCAGCCTGTACAATCCGCAGTTTACTTCTTCCAGTTATAAGGCTGCCATCAGTGAACTGCCCGACACCATCAGCGACACTGTCATACAGGCTGCGGGAGAAAACTCCGGTTATGCCTGCTGGATCACGGACTACTGTAATACATACGGGCTGTTTCTGGGTCGAGATTCCCGCCGGGTACAAAATCTGAAATTTGAAACACTCGGTACTGTCGTTGTCAACGTGGATCTGGAGAAGCTGATCAGCTCCTCAACCCAGTCCATCTTAAACAACGGCTCTGCACAATATATTCTGTATGAAAACGGGCAGGAGATCTTTCACTCCCGCTCTCTGGATGCCTCACAGCTTCAGACGCTGCAGAAGGATCTGCATGGAAATTATCAGATTCTGACACTGGGCGGCTTACCTTATTTCTGTACGACAGGAAAGATAGCCAATAACAACTGGGACTATATCTGTCTGATCCCTTATACGTATATCGCACATACACTCAGACTCACCAGATATCTTTCCTTTGGGATCCTGCTTTTTTCGATTCTGGTTGTGTTTATTCTTTCCAGATTTATGATCCGCTCCGTGACTGCCGACTTCGCCTCTCTCGTCGATAAAATGAAGCAGTTCGGCCAGGATGAATCCACGCTTCCGGTTTCAGAGGAAGCCTATGCTAACCGTGTGGATGAGGCAGGGATCCTGCACCGGCAGTTTGATCAGATGACCGTGGAGATCCAGAGCCTGATCCGGCAGAACTATGTCAATGAGATCCTGACAAAGGATGCCCGCCTGAAAGCACTGGAAAGCCAGATCAACCCGCATTTCCTGTACAATGCACTCGAATCGGTCAACTGGCGTGCCAAAGCGATCGGTGCGACAGACATTTCCGAAATGGTACAGGCTCTCGGCGATCTGCTGCGCGCCACACTCAGTAACAAGAACGAAAATTTTACCGTCAGACATGAGCTGCATATCGTAAACGACTATATTACGATCCAGAAAATCCGGTTTGATGAGGAACGTCTGGACTATCAGGAAGAAATCTCTCCCGATATTCTTGATGCAGAGCTTCCGCAGATGACCATACAGCCGCTTATCGACAATGCAATCAATTATGCCATGGAAGTCATTACAGAGACCTGTCATATTGTTCTGACAGGATATGCGGTAGACGGTGTCATCCATATCAAAGTGACTAACAACGGTTCACAATTTGAAGAGCATTTGCTGGAAAAACTGGAAAACGGATCCGTGAAATCACATGGCATCGGTATCGGACTTTTAAATATCCACCAGCGTATCCAGCTGATCTATGGCAGTGACTACGGTCTGACGCTCTATAATACCGATGAAGACCATGCGGTCGCAGAAATTATCATTCCACAAAGTAAGGTGTAAAGTATGTTAAAATTATTAATTGCAGATGATGAAAAAACAATCAGAGAAACCATCCGCTCCTTTATTAACTGGGAAGCACTTGATATTGAAGTTGTCGGAACCGCCAAAGATGGAATTGAGGCTTATAATATGATTTTGGATCTGTACCCGGATATTGTCCTGACAGATATCCGCATGCCCGGTCTTTCCGGTCTGGAGCTGATCGAAAGAATGCACGAGATCAACAAGGACATGCAGTTTATCATCTTATCCGGCTATAATGAATTTGAGTATGCCAAAACTGCCATGCAGTATGGAGTCCGCCACTATCTGCTCAAGCCGTGCAGCGAGCAGCAGATCATTGACAGCATCAAAGAGATCAAACAGGACTATCAGACCCGTATGATCCAGAAAAACATCCTTACAGAGCACGACCAGCTGAAAAGCCAGCTTTACACAGGTATGCTGATCAGCATCATCAACCATTATCTGGCACATGGTTCGGATCTGACACCGGAGATGGAAGATACCTTTTACACGGAATACCGCAGGCATTTCGGCAGTGTCGAACAGCCTTTTGAAGTCTGCTATCTATATTATCTGGATCCATACAACCGTACAGAAGCATTTGAAAAGATCAGTGCTTTCTGGGAAGAGACCTATCCCGGTGTCCGTCTTCATCTTCTATATGTCCAAAACACTATGGTGCTGTTTTTCCGGGCTTTTGCTGCTGATCCTTATACGGAGCTGTCTGTCTGTTTATCAGAGCTGTCCTTTGCAAAACAGTCTACGACACCGCTTGCCAGACTTTGCAGTTTCCCCGGTCTGAAAGCTGCCATGCATAAGCTGACCTCACAGATCCGGCGTTATGAAGAGATTTTCTATTACAATGGGCAGTCTGTCCTTTTGATCAACAACTATGATAATATCCTGCGGGATATCCAGACGTGCGCTGATCGGATCTTTCACAGTACGGAAAATACGGATGCTGATTTTTCCCTCCTCTTTTCACAGATTGAGAATATAC
>ENA-OZMA01000087-OZMA01000087.1-human-gut-metagenome-genome-assembly--contig:-NODE-87-length-9121-cov-3.173947_pt1 | contig 9121 bp, 10 predicted proteins | sample MGYA00244186_ERZ653807 | MGnify/ENA primary metagenome ERZ653807 (study PRJEB26926, sample SAMN06164404) | human gut metagenome | biome: ENVO:00009003; feature: ENVO:2100002; material: ENVO:00002003...
CAATTACACGGTCTGCCTGGAACGGCTTCACGATAAAATCTTTGGCACCGGCCTGAATAGATTCAATAACCATTGCCTGCTGTCCCATTGCGGAACACATGATAACTGTTGCACCGGAATCCAGTTCTTTGATCTTTTTCAGTGCCTGGATACCGTCCATCTCAGGCATTGTGATATCCATCAGTACCAGATCCGGTTTTGTCTCGGAATACTTTTCGACAGCCTTTAAACCGTTCTCGGCTTCTCCGACCACATTATAACCGTTTTTGGTTAAGATATCCTTGATCATCATTCTCATAAACGCTGCGTCATCACAAATCAAAATATTCTTTGCCATAATTCTCTCTCCTAAATGAATTTTATTTTATAATCTCTGTCACTCTGATACCAAAGCTTTCTTCAATTACAACTACCTCACCTTTGGCAACAAACTTTCCGTTTACCAGTACATCAATCGGCTCTCCTGCGATCTTATCCAGTTCGATGATCGTACCCGGCGTAAAATCCAGAATCTCCGCAATAGACTTTTTGGTTCTGCCAAGCTCTACAGTAACCTCCAGTGGTACATCCATGATCAGACCGATATTTTCCTGACTTGCCATCTGCTGTGGCATCTGCGTATTGAATGCCTGGAACTGTGCAGGCTGTATATTTGCCTGCTGCATCTGTGGCATCTGCTGCATCTGCATTTGTGGCATTGCCTGCTGCATCTGCATTTGTGGCATTGCCTGCTGCATCTGAGGCATTTCTGCCTGCGGTGGAACATAAGGCTGCGGTTGCGGCGCAGGATCCGGCTGTGCAGGAGCTGCGCTCGTTCCCATCTGCTGATCCATAAAAATCTTATACAGGGATTTTGCGAAATCGATCGGATACAGCTGCATGATCGTACTGTCTACCAGATCTTCAATCTGCATTCTGAATTCTATTTTCACGAAATCACCGGCCAAAAACGGTGCAATGTCTGCTCCGTTTTTATTTTCAAGTATATTTACAAGACTTGCTTCCGGCGGACTGATATCGATCATCCTGCCAAGCATGGAGGAAAGGGATGTCGCAGAGGAACCCATCATCTGATTCATCGCCTCTGAAATAGCACTCAGATGCAGTTCTCCAAGCTCACCGTCTATATTGCTGCCATCACCGCCCATCATAAGATCGGTGATAACTTTTACGTCTCTTTCCCGCATGATCAGGATATTAGCACCATCCAGACCCTCCGTATATTTAATCTGAATAAAAACGCACGGTTTTTCCTGTTCATCTATAAAATTTTTCCAATTTGCAATGGATACCGTCGGTGTTGTGATATTGACCTTACGGTTCACCAGGGAATAAAGTGTGGTAGCGGATGTTCCCATGCTGATATTGGCGATCTCGCCAATGGCATCCTTTTCAATATCCGTAAGGATCTCTTCCGTCGCTGCCGGCTGCGGATCCGGCTGTGGATCTGAACTGCCTGCGTTCACGCCTGATAACAGTGCATTTATTTCGTCCTGTGACAGCATACCGTCCATTTATTTATTCCTCCTCTCTGACAACTGACGTGATCCGGACAGCATAATTATCCTTGCTTGTACCGGGTAACGCAGTAAATTTTTTAATATTACCAACATAAACTTCCATTTCATCGTCTATCTTGGAATCAAGCCGGATGACATCTCCGACCTGTAATCCGGCAAAATCCATGACGGAAACAACACTCTTTCCAAGCACTGCTTTGACCGGAATATCAGTTCTCTTGATCATCGAACTGATATATTCTGCATAATTCTCTCCGCTTGCATTCTGCATCGTAGAGAACCAGAACTTCGTATTTAATTTATCCATGATATCTTCCAGCGTAATATATGGAAGACATGCGTTCATATACCCTTCCACATCACCGATCTTGATATTCAGTGTCACGATCGCGATCATCTCATTCGGGGCTATGATCTGTGCAAACTGTGCATTTGTCTCGATCCGCTCCATGAACGGATCCAGATCCACTACATTTTTCCATGGTTCCCGCAATAGCTGCATACAGGTGACCATAATCTTGTCAAGTATTGACAATTCAATCTCTGAGAACTCCCTGTTCTTCTCCAGGGGCTTTCCGGCGCCTCCCAGCATACGATCCAGAATTGCAAAGCCGATATTCGTGGAAAGCTCCAGAATGATATCTCCCGCCATTGGTGCGAAATTGATAATGCCCAGTACGACCGGATTGCTCAGTGCATTCGTAAATTCCGAAAAAGTAACCGTTTCGGAACTCGCCACACTGACTTGTACCGTTTTTCGCAGATAAACCGGAAGATTCGTGGAAAGAAGCCGTCCGTAATGTTCAAATATGATTTCCAGCGTACGAAGATGCTCTTTTGAAAACTTTGCCGGTCTTTTAAAGTCGTAGTTCTTTACCGACTTCTCCGGCGCCGATTTCATTTCATCTACATCCAGCTCGCCGGTGCTCAGTGCCTGCAGCAGGCTGTCTATCTCATTTTGAGATAAAACCTCTCCCACCTGACTCACCTCCTGTCATGACATACGTCATTCATTTCACCAGACTACTGGATGATAATATCGCGGAATGTCACTTTATAAATAAACTTTGAATCGTAAAGTCCCTGGATTCTTGCCAGAATATCATCTCTGACAACGTCCGAATCCGCCTGGATCTGTTCCATCGTATAGCTGCCAAATGCTTCTACGATCTCACCTTTGATCAGGCTTTCATTATCTGCGATCTTTGTTCCGTATGTCTCATAATCTTTGTCTTTTGTATTCATGGCAAGAGACACCGAAACGAGTGCATAATGCTCCTTACCGTCTTCACCCTTGCGAAGCGGGATCGTCATGGAATCTTCGATATTATATACAGCCGTATCATCAATGGATACCTCTTTTTCCGCCGTATCATCTCCGCTTGTATTCAGCTCCAGATTCAGAACCGTTGCAATACTGTTTACCACCGATGCGGTCTTTTTGTTTGTCGATGTCACGCTGACCATTGTGATTACTGTCAGCACGATATTAACGATTAGAAGCGCCAGAATCAGAACTGACATTAAATTCTTTTTCATTTTAAAACTCCCTTTTATTCATAATCAGATAATTCTGTATAGATTTTGATCTCCACACGCCGGTTTTTTGCTCTTCCCTCCGGTGTCGCATTATCCGCAACCGGAACATACTCACCACGTCCGGAATGTTTGATCTTTGCCGGATCAAGTGTGGTCGTAGACATAAAATAATCAAATACCGAAAGGGCTCTGAAGCTTGACAATTCATCATTGTTGGCAAATCTGGCGTTATGGATCGGCACATTGTCCGTATGACCTTCAATCTCGATCGTACTGTCCGCATAACGTTCCAATATCTGTCCCACCTTGTCCAGAAGCGGCTTTGCCTCTTCCCGGATCTGATCACTGCCCGAATCAAACAAAAAAGCACCGTTCAGATTCAACGAAACATACTGGGATGTAAAATCCACTGAAATATCGCTGTTATATTCCCCGTGATCTTCCTGCAGGCTTTCTTCTATATTCTCAGCCATCTGCTCTGCCTGCTCCATGGAAGCTGCCTGATATGCTTCAAGCGCATCTGATTGCGTGTCGGTATCTGCTGATTTACCGGTACTGTTTATGTACTTATCAAGCTCATTGAGCTGACTAACGCCGTTACTGATCAGAATGCCGTCTCCGATCGCAGTTGCACCGGCCTCAAAAATACTGAACGTCTGTGAAAAGGATGCAGCCACTGCTTCAAACTTCTGTGCGTCTACAGTAGACATGGAAAACAGAAGCACGAAGAAACAAAGAAGCAGGTTCATCAGATCACTGAACGTCGACATCCATGCGGGGGAACCCTTCGGTGGTTCTTCCTGCCGCTTCTTAGCCATTTACTTCCGCCTCCTCTTCTCCGACTGTCGTTCTGTCCTTCGGTGCCAGGAAGGATTTCAGCTTCTCTTCAATAACACGCGGGTTTTCACCTGCCTGTATGGATAACAGACCTTCCACCATGATCTCCTTTGCCTCGATCTCCGCATCATTATCAGCCTTCAGCTTTGCGGAAACAGGCGTGCAGAGCCAGTTGGCAAGTATGGAACCGTAAAACGTTGTAACAAGAGCAACGGACATATTTGGTCCGACTGATGTTACATCTGACATATTCTTTAACATGTTGATCAGACCGATCAGCGTACCGATCATACCCCAGGCAGGACCCATGGCACCAAGTGCCTCCCAGAACCCAATTCGTTTTTTGTGTCTTGCATCGATACTGCCCAGCTCCGTATCCATGATACCACGGACAAGCTCCGGATCTGTTCCGTCAACAATCAACAGGATTCCCTTCTTCAAAAAAGCATCGTCCAAATCTGCCGCTGCCTCTTCCAAAGAAAGCAATCCTTCTTTTCTTGCTACATTTGATAGCTCTATAATTTTGGAAATGATCTGCGGTGTATCAAGTGCCGGCGTTTTAAAGATCAGAAGAAAGCTCTTTAAACCTGCCAAAAAGTCTGACAACGTATGACTTGCCAGTGTCGCACAGATTGCACCACCGAATGTGATCAATATAGACGAGAAATCATAGAAATTGCCAAGTGCCGCTGCCCCGTCATCACCGCTGCAAATACCGTATATCAGGAAAAAGCCACACATGACCATTCCGATAATGGAAGCTATATCCAATTTTTTCACCTACCTATTATTTTATATGTATACACATACCTATAATCTTACTAATCAATTCTACTAAATTTTTTGTATCTTGTCTATGCCTTTTTGCATTTCTAAACCACCCGAAATACTTAAATCCCATTTCTTTATTACAGGTATCCCCTATATTTATATAGAATAAAGGATATTCCACAACACATTCCGCACCGGATGCGGTCTCCCGCAATATATTATTTTCTTTTACAAAAGCCCCTGTATACAAGATACAGAGGCTTTTCCTTTATTTCATCAAATTTATCTCTTCAGATTGACAAGTTCTTCCAACAATGTGTCAGAAACTGTAATAATTCTGGAGTTTGCCTGGAAACCTCTCTGCGTTGTGATCATTTCTGTAAATTCAGAAGAAAGATCTACGTTACTCATTTCCAGAACGCCTGTCGTCATATAACCGCCGTCACTTGTAACATCCATACCGATGCCATCAAACTGTCCGGAGTTTAAGGTTGCGGAATACAGGTTATCACCTTCCTTCTGCAGACCGGATGGATTTGCAAAGCTTGCAACCGCGATCTGACCAAGCAGCTTTGTCATACCGTTGTCATATGCTGCATAGATCATACCGTCTGGCTGGATGGAAATGCCCGTCATTTCACCAAGCTTCCTACCGGTTCCTTTTCCATCCACATCACCGTAATCACCGCTGATCGTACTCGTTCCGTTGTTATTGTAGTTAGATGATGGTGAAAAGTCAATCGTAATATTCTCAAACGCACTGCCCGGCTGGTCTCCAAAATCAAGCACCAGATTCAGGTTATTGGTCAGTCCGTTGACACTCTGGATCTCACCTGTCGCCGTATTATACTGGATAACACCGCCTGTGATCTGCTTTCCGTCTGTTGCAATGCTGCCATCCGCTGCATTGATCACCTGTGCAAAGGTTCCACCGTCCAGATGGGCTCCCAGTGTCGTAACAGTACCATCAGCTCCCGCCACATACAGCTTTGCCATTTCATCGTAGGAGGTAAAGCCGTAAGACTCAGCCAGTATCTTCTTCTGGGCATCTGTCAGATTTCCGCTCAGATCCATTGTCTGGTTCTGACCTGCCTCATCCAGATACGTCAGTGTAGTGCCATTGATACTGCAGCCGTTTGCCAGAGAAAGCTTCTTGCTCTCTGCCACATTTCTGACAGAACCGAGTTTAATATTTGTTTTATCGATCGCATTTCCCTTGGAATCAAGAATATCTGTCAATTCTACCGTATACTGTCCTTCTGCTGCTGTCGCCTTCATGGAAAGCTTTGCCGTATAGGAGTAACCTCGGTTATCAAAGAAGCTGATGCTGATAATCTTACCTGCTTCCGAGCTGACGGAAGTATCATTCTTATCCACAATACCGGAAACGTGTGCCTGTGTGGTAGCCTCCGGTGGATATTTCATATTATCGGAGCTCATGATACGAAGCGGGCTCACCGTATCTCTGACGATCTTTCCGTTATCCACACCCCAGCCCTGTACGGTATAACCGTTAGAGCTCATAGCCAGATTGCCCTGACCGTCTACATAGAAAGATCCGTCCCTTGTAAAGAAATTGGATGATCCGTCGCTGACGATAAAGAAAGAATTACCGGTCAGTTTGATATCAAACGGATTTCCCGTAGACTGAGAAGAGCCCGATGTTTCCACAGATGCAGTGATCGCACCTGATTTTACGCCAAGACCGATCTGACGGGCATTGGTACCTGCCTTGCCGGTCTGTGTATTGGCACCCGAAGCTGCCTGTGTTGTCTGATACATCAGTTCTGAAAATGTAATGGACTGTGATTTGAATGCAGTTGTGTTTACATTTGCGATGTTATTACCAATAACATCCATTTTTGTCTGGTGCGTCTTCAGACCCGATACACCAGAGTAAAGTGCTCTCATCATAGTAAATGACCTCCTTGTGGTACGTTTTCGTTCCCTCTGTCATTCAGGAACTGATAGCCTCCTGTAAGGTCCGGCTAGTTGATTACGGTACCATCAATATTTGTAAAAATGTTTTCCTGTGTCTGATCCTGGCTTGTCGCCGTGATCACTGTTCTGGATCCGGTGCTGACGATAAATGCCAGATTATCGATCAGCACAAGCGGTTCCTTGATTCCTTTTCCGCTTGCCTTATCCATCCCCTCGCTCAAACGCTTCAGCTGACCTTCCGAAAGACTGATATTTCTTTCCGACAGCCTGTTTGCCGCATGCTTGGAAAATCTGACAGTCTGTGTATCAAGCTGTTTCTGCTTTTCTTCCAGTAATGCTCCAAATCTGCCTGCTTCGCTTTTTTCCTGTGTTTTTGAAACCGGGGCTTTCTGTGTTTCCTGCAAAGCGGATATGTATGGGTTTATCTGTATACTCATATTCCGCCTCCGTTTCTATACATCCTGTGCTGTATCATTGCCGCCGTCTGTTTTGCCGCCGTCTGCTTTATCACCGTCTGCATTCTCCGTGTCATCTGCTTTATTGCCGGAAAGCTCAGCCAGCTTCTTGCGATATTCTTCCAGTGAACCGACAACTGACTTGGATAAGAATGTCTTCTGATAATCATTCATATCATCATATTGTTTCAGAACCTTTTCAATTGTTTCTTTATCAGATGCTGTTACCTGTTCAATCTTCGGAAGCTTTGCCATATCCGATACAAGCGTCTGTGCCAGTCCGAAAGCTGTCAGGTAGTCCTGATCACATATATAAGTCACATCATCCAGAGAGTACAGTTCCTCATCAACGGAAACCATTGCTTTTCCGTTCTCATATTTTACATAATCCACTTTACCCATCTTCGTCGTTTCTTTGCCGTTATCATCCGTGGAAGTGATCTGTACGGTCTGTCCGACAAGGCTTGAGGCTCTGCTCAGATCCATGCTCTTACTCATATTCTGGATCTGTTCCACTTCCGAGAACGTCGCATACTGTGCTATGTATTCCGTATTGGAAGTCGGCTCAAGCGGATCCTGAAATTTCATCTGCGCTACTAAAAGCTGCAGGAAATCATCTTTGCCGAGTGTTGAGGATTTTTCCTTTGTACTTGTTGTCGATGTTGCATTTTTGATCTTGCCATCTTCTACAATTGCTGCTACGCCCATGCTTCTCTCCTTTCTTTTATACTTGGAAGTTCAGTTTGTTACCGCCCATCCGCATCATTTCAATCTGCAGTTTTTCTGCCTGTGTCATTTCCTCTTCATAGGCTTCCTCTTCCGGAAGTTCATCCAGATTTAAAAGTCTTCTGCCTGACTTTTTCTGTGCTTCTGCACTTTCCTGCTGCCCGCCATTCTGATCCAGATTCTGTTCCAGCTGATGGCTGTGCTCCGTAATTTCGATCGCATCTACCTTCATGCCCTGTGCTTCCAACGATTCCTTCAATGCTGCCACCTGGCTCTCCAGAGCTGCCCTGACTGCCTCATCCTGTGCATACAGCTGTGCGCTGATCACACCACCCTTTGAGGATACGTGCAGGTTCACACTGCCAAGACTTGCCGGATTTAGCGCGATCTCCATTGAAGTGAGCTTTTCGCCCGAATGTATCTTCACATAATCCGCAATCTGATCTATGATCTTTTGTGTCCTTTGCAGGTCAAACCGCTCTGTCGTCTGTTCTGCCGCTATTGCACTGCCCTGCGTCTGCTGCAGATTTTCTGCGGGCTTTTGCATATCCTGCATCTGCTGCTGCATATTACCGTTTTCGTCTCTCTTTGTCTCACGCGGCTGCTCTGCCTCGATATCTGTGGTCGTTGCCGTCTGTACTTCCTGATCGCCTATGCTTTCCTGCTGCATATCGGTAACAGGTGCTGCAGATTCCTGTTCCACTACAATAACCGGCTCTTCCGGTTCCTTTACGCTGTCTTGCAGAAGTGTTGTCAGCTGCTCTTTATCCATCCCCAAAGTATCTGCCAGCTCTTCGATCGTCTGCTCTACCGCATTTGCCAGATCACTTACCTGTGTATAAAGCGATTCATCCGTCAGAACCGCCATCTGATCCGTACCTGTCAGCTCTGACAATAGCGCTGCCATATTCTGCGAAAGATCTTCCGTGGAAATACCAAGTGCATCCATCGCCTGCAGGACTTCTTCCGGCGAAACACCGAGCTGCTCCGTGATCTGCTGCAGGATCTGCTGCATCACATCCGAAAGTAATACCGCATCCGGTTCTCCGGTTTCTTCTTCCTGCTCCGGTTCTTCTGCAGCGGTATCTTCTGTCTGCTGCACCTGTTCCTTTTCTGCAGATTTTTGCACATCCTGTGTCTTTGGCTCTTTGGCTTCATCTGTCTGCTGATTGTCAGCCGGCTGCGTATCCGTCTGCTGCTGATCTGTCTGCTTCGGCTGTTCTTTTGCCGGCTGCGCAGTCTGCTGTACACCAGCTGCCGGGCTTTGCATTGTCGGTGCTGTCTGCCCGAGCATATCCGAAACTGTCTCTTATACACATCTGACGCTGCCGA
>ENA-OZMA01000092-OZMA01000092.1-human-gut-metagenome-genome-assembly--contig:-NODE-92-length-8898-cov-3.564967_pt1 | contig 8898 bp, 3 predicted proteins | sample MGYA00244186_ERZ653807 | MGnify/ENA primary metagenome ERZ653807 (study PRJEB26926, sample SAMN06164404) | human gut metagenome | biome: ENVO:00009003; feature: ENVO:2100002; material: ENVO:00002003...
AGATGTGTATAAGAGACAGGATAATAGGCAAATATACAGGAAGATTTTATTCCTGTACATGCATCTTCTTCCAGTGCTTTTTGCAGACACTGCTTTACATCTATGCGCGCTGCCTGCGCCTTTCCAGCATTTCCGAGTGTCAGGTTTGCAAATACATACAGCATATCCGCTGACAGGCGCAGCATTACATCGTCACTTGCCAGATATTTTTTTACATGTTCCACACAGCCTTTTGCATCCGCTGTAAAATAACAGGCTTCCGCACATGCGATCTCCGCTAACTGCGTATCCTCTATCAGATCAATAGCCTCTTTCATTTTTCCGAGTTCATATGAACTTCCGGTCAGAGGCAGAATCATTCTTCCCTTTGCAAAGTGCAGCTTTTCCATTTTACATTCTCCTCCACAAACATTTCATAACTTTTATTATAACATGGGGAGAAGAAGTTGCAACCTTACATGGGCAGATTCTCCCTATTGGTCAAGTGGTTTTTCCTCGTTTTTTTTATTTTTTCTCTTTTTTAAAACTATAATCAGCCATATTATGATACCTGCGGTCAAAAGCAGCAAAAGGATCCACCAGAAGCTGAAGTGACGGGCAGATACTTCCGGCTCGTTTTCCGTATTTGCACCATCCATTGCATCCATCTCTCCCTGCGATATGGATTCTGACATTTCATTTCCGGATTCCTGCTCCTGACCGGTCGTTTCTGTGGTTTTCTGTTTTTGTTCCGCATTTTTAACGGTATTTTGCTTTTCCGGTGCCTGTGATGTCTGCTGCGTTTGTGATTGCGGTGCCTGCGGTTTCTGCGTACTCTGCGGTTTCTGTGTACTCTGTGGTTTCTGCGATGGTTCGGCATCTTCCGGTGCAACGGCTTCTGTCTCGATCCTGATCACTTGATTTTCACAGACCTCTGAAAGCTTTAAAATTCCCTTTTCCACGTTTTTTGTCACATCATTATCATTTAACAAAACACGTTTTATTTCATAACCGTCTTTTGCTGTGATCTTAAATTCCGGTTTGGAAAAACGCGGTACGGGATAAGCGTCGCTTATTCCCTTATCACCTTCCATATACTGCGCTGATGCATGCTCTGCCTCGATCGATACCGTATGTGTTTCCGGAACCGTTGTACCAATCTCACTCTGAGATGCCCGGATCTGCATCGGAAGATGCAGGCATATTAAAATCATGATAAAAACTGCCAGATATTTTTTCATAGTACCGCCTCTCCGCTATTTCCTGTCCACATACGATATGGTAAATGTGACCGCTGTCTTATAGCTTCCGCCTCTTGCCTTGTTCCAGTCTGCCTTTTTGATCGAAATGGTCAGATCCGTTTTTTCTCCTGCCTTCGTGTATTTCTGGCTTTTGAACTCCTTTTTTCCATTTAAGATCTGGTAAGGGATTTTGGATTTCGGATGCTTTTCATTTACCAGCGTCCCACTTGCATCCATTTTTACAAGAATACATTTATTTTCTTCCAAAACAGCTTCTTTTATCTCAATGGTTCCATACGCCGATTTTTCTGTCAGAAACGGAACTGTCGCATCGGATGGGATCACAACTTCATAGGAAGGATCTACCTGATAGGTCACATTTGTTTTTCCCGGTGCTTTGGCAGAAACTGTCATGGCAGATATGGCAAATGTCAGCAGTGCTGTCAGAATCAAGAGTTTCTTTTTCATCTTTTTCCCCCTTTTATTGTGCAATGAGAACGGTTTCCACATCTGCCCCGTTCATTGCACTTCCATCTGTTAAAGATGTTGTCGTAATTTTGATCACGGCCGGATATTCGCCTTTTTCCAGTGCACGGGACAAGGTAACATCCGTGATCGCTTTTCCCGGTTCTACCAGCTTTGAGGTATAGATGGTTTCTTCCCCCTCTGTCAGGATGATCTCAAATGTAAAATAACAGGGATTTCCTTCCGGGTTTTGCAGATTCATTGTGACATCCTTTGTATCTGCCGAAATAGTGATCCTCGGATAACCCGGAATACGGATCCCCTCCGGTTTTTCTTTGATCCCGTCTGTCTGCACTATTGCGTTTTCATCCAGATCCGGCGAAAATGCCGGATCTTTGCTATCCTGTCTGACCAGAAAATAAACTACAACAGCTACAATTACGACCACGAATATACTACCCGCCATCATCAAAATTCTTTTTTTATTTTTCATATTCTGCCCTTCATCTGCTTTTATTTCTCTAAATAGGTTACCTTAAATAATATATTATCGAGATCATACTCATCATCACCGCCACCGTTTGCATCAAACTCGATCCAGAAATACTCCACATCTGTCCGGTCAAGCTCATAGGAGAAGTATTTTGTGATCTTTTCGTCAAGAAGATCGGAAGATTCTGTTTTCCAGGATACCTCTTTGCCATTTTTGGGTTTGTATCTCAGACGCATGACTGCATAACCGTCTTTGACCATATGCACATTGTACTGCACTTCCACTTTGACCTTCTTGAAATTTTTGCTGACTACGTCCAGAGACATGTTATCCATGTTCATTACATACTCTGCGCCTTTTCCAAGACCGTAATCTCCCGTTACTTTTTCTTTTTCCTGTTTTCCATCTACATAAAACTTGAAGGAGATCTCTTTGTTATTATCATCGGTGATATTGTAACTGTTTGTGTACTTCGATGGTGTATACAGATATTTGGCGTTTGGCTTCCAGTTCGCCTTCAGTGTGATATCCTCTGTGTCGCGCAGGATAAAGCTCTTTTCTGATACATCAAAGTAACCCAGATTTTCATTTTTATCATTCGTTTTATCCCATCCGTCCAGCACATAGCCCCATTTATGGCGTTTACTGTCATTTGTGCTGATCTGCGTGATATCCACCTTTGATTCAAAATCATGACTATCATATTCTTTGTATAATTTATCCAGGTTGTAATCAAAGTAAACACGGTACTGCTTCGGCGTATAAACCGGATACAACGTCATATTCCTTTCCACACGCTGCATCTTATGTCTGTTACTGTAATCATATCTCGGATTTTCCAGACTTGTCGTCCAGCAGTAAAATTTGTAGCCCTTTGGTGCTTTCTTGCATGCTTCCAGTTTTTTGGTCTCAAAATAGGTGATCTGCATATCATCCATGCCAAGTACAACCTTATCCGATGCAAAGCTGATCGTATAGGTGATCACCTTCCAGTTTGCCTTAAAATGACGCTTTCCATAGGAACCTTTTGGTATGGTCACATCCTTTACAAGACCTTCTTTGCCTTCTTCGCTCCAGCCTAAAAATTCATAATGGCTCTTTGTCGGACGGTTTAATACGATCGTATTGCTTTCATACGTATAGGATGTCGGATTGTAATACTCTTTTCCGCCATCCAGATCGTAGGTGATCTGATATACTACCGGCTCAAATACCGCTGTCAGATTGACATCCTTTGCAGGCATTGTCTGTGGTATTTCTCCACTCCAGTTTTTGAAGGTGTAATACTCTTTTTTCGGATCTGCCGGCCGGCTGATCGTCTGTCCGTATTGATAGGCTGCACCCTTATCGTCATTATCAACCATAAACGCAATATGGTAGGAATTGATCTTCCACTGTGCAGTATAGGTCACGTCATGATCGGGGATCGTATCCTCTACCCTGCTGTCCCAGCCTGTGAAAGTATATCCTGTTTTCTTTGGAACAGGCACTCTTATCTCGCTGCCATAATAACCATTCTGTATGACATCCTTTTCCCCGTTATCCAGCTGAAATTTAACTGTATATCTGTTTCTGGCATAGTCAAAGGTATATGTGTTTTTGTAAGTTTCCGCCTGCATCTGTACCGGCTCAAGCACCGGCGCAGTAAATCCTTTGGCAACTGCTTCCTCTCCGATGCCCTCCGGCGTTACAAAAGTGTCGATTTGTGCCTCTCCGCTTACAATTTTGTAATTCACAGATCTGCCATTTAGATTCTGTATGCGGTAGATAAAGGTATAAGAACGCATATCAGGAATCCATTTTGCATATAAGGTCAGATCTCTGTCCGGCATTACACCACTGAATGGCTGTGTATAGACTGCATCCTCGTACCAGCCACCAAACAGATACGCTTTTCTCGCCTGCGCAGGCAGCTTACTGCCACATTTCTTTTCTTCCGTCACATCTTCCACAGAAACGCCGTCAGCACAGACTATGTCATGCATCGTCAGCATATGCTTACTGCAATCGTAATAATACTTGATCACAAGCCTGTTATCCGGATCTCCCGATACTGTGCCCTGTTGTACATCCGGTTTTGTATAACCGTCATACTGATTTACCGCAGGCTCTACGATCGTATCTGTATCTGCATAGCGGTAGCTTCTCTCTGCCAGATCATATGCGCCTGTTTCCACGTTTTCCTTATAATGCTCTACTATATATGCGGTCTTTATCACATCCCATTTTGCATATAAGATCAGGTCTGAGGCAGGCATTGTATCCGGTCTGTAAACGGCCTGCAATGCTTCATCTGTATACCAGTCTGCAAAACTATACCCGTTTCTGTAGACCGGAAGTGCATCCAGAATATCCTTTAAAGGTGTTCCGTAGGTTATCATCTGCTCTGTGCTCTGCTCACAGATTCCGCCATTTAACACATATCTGATCTGATACTGCTTTCTCGGATACACATAAATGATACGGTTATTTTCCACGGAACCCTGCACAAGTGTATGGGTGATGGGTTCTACATCTTCATACCCTTCCGGCGCTTTCGTTTCCGGTGTTATCACATCTCCCGGTTCTCCGTACAGACTTTCCGCCAGATACAGCCGCCTGCTGCCATCCAGCTGTGTCAGATAATGTAACACCTGATAAGACTGTTTGCCATCTATCCATTTTCCATATAAAACCAGATCCTGATCGGGCATTGTTGTCCCCATATACCGGTTTTCAAAGCCTGTATCTGTGTACCAGCCTGCAAATGCATAGCCGTCTCTTGCCGGATCCGGTATTGTAATATCTTCGCCGTATTTTTTCTGTGCGGTTATTATATTTGTTCCGGTCGCATCATTTGTTTCATACTGATAAGTCAGCGTATGTGTATTGATCTGATAATAATACCCGATATACGGATTACCTGGTTCAATCTTGAAACTCGTCAGTCTTGAGCTTTCATCAAACGTATAACCTTCAAAGCTTTTTACCTCCGGCGGCTGTACAACGCTGTCTGCCAGACCGATATAAGTTTCCGTATAGGAATTTACCTGCGTGGTTCCATCCAGGAAAATGTAAGATACATAATAGGAAATCTCATCTGCAACCCACTTTGGATAGGCAGTCAGATTTTGCGCAGGCATTGTTTTATAGGTGAAAGGCTTCGTAAGAGCCTGATCCTCATACCAGCCTTCCACGCGATAGCCCGGTTTACCGTTTGCCAGCTCTTTCTCATTTGGAACAGGGATCGCTGCGCCATACTGTACCGTATACGGAATGAGCTCTGTCTCGCTCCGATACCACGCCATGGTGTAATCGCTGCGGTCATATTGATACTCGATGACAAGCGTTCCGACACCATCCGCATCCGCCGTCACTTCTTCCGTGCGCACGGCCGGTGACGTAAAACCTTCATAGGATTTTACCGCAGGCGAAACCGAAGTGCCTGCAAGCGCGGTAAATACTTCTTCCTCCACAAGTGTATACGTGGGTGCTTCCCCTTCCGGGAACCCATATTCATTCAGAATCTCAGGGTTTTCCTGATAATGTCTGACTGTATAATTGACCTGCATGCTTTCCCATTTTGCATACAGCGTGATATCCTGCGCAGGCATTGTATTATCAAACTTCTGCTTATAATCTGCGTCCAGATACCAGCCAAGGAATCTGTAGGCTTCTCTTTCCGGTGTTTCAGTCACAAGCTTCTCACCCGGTCTTGCGGTAAATGTCAGCTCACTTCCTACAGGCAGGACAGCATCCGATGCCTGCAGATCATAGGTCACTGTATACACATTCCGGTCATAGAAAACCCGCAGCTCCAGACTTCCGTCCGCTTTGATCTCGCCACTTGGCAGTGTATTGTTCTTCAGATGATAAAATGCCGGATCATAAGCACCTGCAGGTGCTGTGACTCTCTGCCCGGTCTCTCCGGTCAGATACTGTATCTCATGTAAAACATATCCGTCTCCGTTTTCTTCCTCCACATAATATCGCACCGTATAACCAATGCCTGACTGCGGACTCCATTTTGCAAAATAGGTCACATTCTTTGCCGGTACATCCTGTGGGATCTCTTCTACAGCAGTATTTCCTTCCAGGATCCATCCGTCCAGCTCATAGCCCGGCTTATAAACCGCAGGCACAGGCATCATGGTACCATAGCGGTAAGAGCCTGTAGAAACAACCTCGTTATCTGATCGATAGGTTGCAGTATATTTTGCTCTCGGATAATAATATTCAATGAGCGTACTGCCATCAGCTTCTACAACTGCTGATCTGACCGCCGGTGTTTCATAGCCTTCACGCACCTTTGGCTGCGGACTGATCGTAGATCCTGTCAATGCGGTTTTCTTTTCCACACCATCCTCAGGCACTTCATAAACACCGTTTGCGCCCTGCAGATACGTCTTTACCGTATAAGAAACGCTGGCAGGCGTCCATTTTGCGTATACAAGTGCATCCTGATCGGGCATTGTGGCAGGAATGGTATAAGGCTTCGTCAACGCCTCATCTGTATACCAGCCTGCAAATGTATAGCCCTGTTTTACCGGATCCGCAGGCTTTTTAATAGCTGTTCCGTATTTCTGGTCAAGCGGTGCTACATAAGAACCGCCGTTGCTCATAAAGGCAAGAATATAGCCATCTCGCAGCATATCCCAGTGCAGCTTCACTTTTTTCCGGAACGGTTTTGTATTGAATGTGCCCGGCTGATCCTTCCATGTGACGATCATCTCGCCATCTACGGATTTTTCTGCGCCCGGATCTACTGTAATAAGATTTGTCTCCGGGTTATAAGAAAAGGCATCATTTGTCATCGTGATCACAAAATACCGATCACTGTCATCTTCATAGATTTTTGTGAAATATTCGCCGTCATCCAGACCTTCCTTCATATCCATGTAATTCATGGTAAAGAAGTCATCCGGAATGCGCATTTTCTTCATTTCATACTTCAGATTGCATTCCATGTCCGTTGTATCCGCAAAATCGAGCACATTTTCCAGCGTACCGGCGGTATATAACGGCCACATAGCTTCAAAAAGCGTCGGCGAATAAGTAAATGCATTGGAAAGCGCCTGCGCCCGGAACTTGATATCCAGATAAATACCGATCTCCAGATAAAGTGCACCGATCGCTCTCGTATTTCTTCCGCTCGAAGCAGTATATTTCAGGATGTAATATAAATACCCCCAAAGCTGTACATAACCGCCTACTTCCGCGGAAAGTCCCACACTTGCCAGCTCCGTTGACAAAAGTCCGACACGGACCGTCAGTCTGACACCCGCCTTCACACCGATCGTTCCCATGGCATATGCGGTAAATTCATACTGCTCCTCGGTAATATTGATCGTATCACTCGTTGCTTTTCTGCCCTTTACCTGCAGACAGAATACATAGCGTTTGGCATTTTTATACCAGAAGCTCATACCGATCGAAACATTGACCTTCGTCCAGACAACGAAATCCAGCTCGATCGCAATATCGATCACGAGAAGCACACGGAAATGCTGCTCCGTGATCCGTTTGGTGTAGATCTCAACCCACTCGCCATCATCCTCTAACAGATCCGCATAACGCTCTGCCAGGGATTTTGCCACAGAAATCTGATCACTGCCTCCGGTGTTGGCCTCCACATCATCATCCGATCCGCCCAGATCAGCCAGGAAAGGCGCCTTATCGGATATATACTCACTTCCGTTCTCCATCATATCTTCAAGCTCGGAAATGATATTTTCCACATCATTTGCCAGCTTCTGCTTCTTTTTGTACTGCGATATCGAAGTACCGCTGCCACCGCCTGTCGGATAAAGCAGGTAATTATTTGCCTGTTCCGTTTTAAAGTTGATATCCAGTCCGATCCCTGTATATTCATACAGATCCAGAGAAGCTGTCACACGGTAATCTGCAATATAAGGGAAAATACCCCACACCTTCCATACTGCTTCTCCGTCTACATGAACCGCAACACGCACTTCCTGTTCAAATGTTGCTGTAACAGTGATCGTAAAATCCGCATAACGTGCCACATGGAACGTGATCGGAACCTTGATCTCCAGTCCCAGATGGACACCACTTTCATTGCCGTCGAAATGGCGCAGCTTTGTATCAAGATCTGCCTTTACCTGTGGCATTCCCACTTCCACGCGCTTTTTCGCAGAGCCCGGGGCTGTCAGCCCCTCTATCTCATCTGCTCCCGCAATTTCCACATTTGCTTTCAGTTCTTTTCCAAGCTCTTTTTCCAGCTCGGCAAAGGAATCTGTACGAAGTGTCATTTCGCCGATCTGCTGTGCTACGTCTTCTGCAAATCCGCTTTCCACTGCCTGCGTTTCCAGATTACTTTCCAGTGCCTGCACATCTGTACCGTCCAGCAGATCCTTTCCATTCACAGATTCGGTCGTATAAACATCCATGGCAGCTTTGACATCTTCCCATGTCTGCGGCTGATAAGCAATGATATACTGTCCATTTGACAAAAGAACACTTGTGATCTTTCCGTAAGAAAGCGTGCTCTGATCATTTGGGTCTGTATACAGAGCCAGAAAATCTCCTTCATCCACTGTCGTATCGGCAGAAAGCATCGTATTCTGGCTGATACTGCTTCCATCAAAGACCAGCTCTGACAGAGCAACCGTCACACTGTTATTTCCCGGATCGCCGTCCTGATCCTTTGTGATATCCAGTGGCAGGACATCCGGCATAAAAAGTACATCTTCTGTTTTCGATCCCCGGTAAGTATACTGA
>ENA-OZMA01000114-OZMA01000114.1-human-gut-metagenome-genome-assembly--contig:-NODE-114-length-8245-cov-4.110256_pt1 | contig 8245 bp, 9 predicted proteins | sample MGYA00244186_ERZ653807 | MGnify/ENA primary metagenome ERZ653807 (study PRJEB26926, sample SAMN06164404) | human gut metagenome | biome: ENVO:00009003; feature: ENVO:2100002; material: ENVO:00002003...
CGAGATCAGCCTCGGTCTCGTGGGCTCGGAGATGTGTATAAGAGACAGCTCCTGCGGCGTATCACGTCCTGCTCGGGTGGTCGTATCTCGATACTCGTGGTGTAGATGTTGTGTCCCACGGTAATGACGAGGTTGCACCTTCGCCATATCTCGGAATGGGTTTTGAACCCGTTTTTCCCCTCGACGAGCGCAAGGGCCGTCTTGACTGCTTCCCGAACTTCCCAATCCCACTCCCCGAAGGGTTTGAGCGAGCGTGCCATGTAGCTTTTATAGATGATTTTCATTGTTATATTTTTTTTTGTAGGGCGGCTTTCGCCGCCCCGATTTTATAATTCGACAATCCTTTCCACTCTGCCGTACAACATGGAGCGTATGCTCGTCTTGTCCACGCCCTTGTATTCCGTGTAATGCCCGTACTGCTTTACCACGAATGTTTTCAGTACATCGACAAAGTTGAAACGATACCCTAAAAGCGGAATGGAGTCCTTGAAATAGGTGTTATGGTTTACCTCACGGGTAATCCAGTCTTTCTCCTCACGGGTGAGCGTTCCCCCGTCATTGAGCCGTTTGCGTAATATGTACGCTTTTGAGCCTGCAAGGCTTTCGAGTGCGGGAACGTCCCACGACACGAATTTATATGCTATTTGGTTCATTCTATTTTGTTTTTGCGGGCGGCTTTCGCCGCCCCGATTTTTATGCTGTCATTCGTTTCCGTATAAGGGACATGTTCCCCTTCATCAGTTTCAGTATTTGCCCGTGGTATGGGGTATTCTTGTTACACACGCCACGGCTCTGCACGACCTCCATGCGTTTTAGGGACACCTCTATCGTTTCGATACGTTTGCCGTCGATTGTGGCCGAGAGTATGAGCGAGTCGGCTTTCAGATAGTATTCGTTGGTAAACACGCAATGGTGCATGGCCTCGCCCTCCTGCCGTATGGCTTCAACGCTGTCCAATACCTTGATGCAGATTTCCCCGTCGGAAAACTCCACTCCGAAAAACCGCCCTTTGGCTTCGACAAACGAGGCTTCCTGTTCCAACGCCTTGCGCCGTTCCTCCTGCCGCCGTTCCATTTGCATGTGCCGCCGTTTTTTTGCCATGTAGAGGTCATGCGCTGCGGGCAGGTCTGCGGGACACACGAAATGGGCGTTATGCAGGTCTTTCCCGAAAAATCGCAGCAGGTCGATGTAGTCGCACCATTCCGTCGGTTTCCCGATAGCGTACCCGTTACGGATGGCGATACGGATGGCCGGCCAATAGTCTGCGATATTGCGGGAGGAACGGGCGAAAAATCGCACGAGTGCCGTTTGTCCCGCTTTAAGCAGCGTTTCGGCCTTGTTCTCCGAGAGCAGCAGGTGGATAAGGTCGAAAGGGGTTACATCGGGGAGTTGTTTGCCGTAACCGCTTCGGCGCAGTTCGGGGATAAGCCGTTGCCGGGGATAGATGCGTGTGGGCGTGATGTTGTATTTCCCGTCGTTCTCCGCCCGCAGTTCCAATGCGCTCGACCAACTCCACCCGTGAACGAAGAAGCCCATCGGGCGCAGCCGTGCGAAGGTTGCGGAGCGTCCGTCGGGGGCAATCCACCGCTGTACGGCTTCGATATGGGTGTAAACGGGCGTCTGTCCCACTTTCGCCCAACACTCGATATAGACGAAGCGCAGGACTTGAAAACCCTTGCAGCGGGTTACGATGCACAAATACTCGTAATCGTTGAACTTGCGGCGCAGGGTGGTTTCCACTTTCAGCGGGGTGTGGCAGTGCGGACACTCGCACCCTAACAGATTGTCCGTGAGTTCTCCGTTTTCGCTCTGCCACGTGTGGCCGCACTCGGTGCAGGTGATAAGTCCTTTCGGCGTGCGGCGTCCGATATGCTCGATGCAGTTCTTGTACCCCCATTCGATTTGTGCGGGGGTAAGCGGCGGCAGGTGTTTACTTGCCGCCACAACGCTCTGTTGGAATTTTGTTCTCGGTTTCATAACTAAAATAGACTGGGCATTAGTTTGTTATCTTCGATTTTCTTGGGTTTGGACTTGGCTTTCGCCAACTTGGCGTAGGCTTCGCTCTCGGCCTTCCGTATGGCGTTCCGCCGTGCCTCGGCTTTTTCCTCCTCGGTCAGTTCAACGGTGTGATTGACCACTACCTTGCAACTGACGGGTTTGCCGATGTCGATGTCCTCCTCGTCGTAATAGTGGAGTGCCATAGAGTATATTTCCTCGTCGGCAAACCCGTTGCAACCGCTCTGCCGTACTTGGTTGATGATGAAAGTGCAGCAATCGTCAATGTTCTTTTTCGGGTTGGCGTATCGGGGTGCGAAAAGTTCGTCCTCCCGTGCCCGTGCGTCGAGATAGTTCTGTATCGTCAGTTTGAAATAATCTGTTCCTTGTGCCATGATTTTTTGGTATTGTGGGGCGGCGAGCCGCCCCGTGTTCAACATTTATTCGTCCTTTCCGAGAAGCCGCCGCACCTCGTCCTCTTTGGTCTTTTGGAAAATCCATCCCGCTCTCTTCTGCCCGTCATGCGTCAGCCGTGCGTTGAAGCGTCCCCCGAGTGCGTGAAGGGCGTCCTTGACGGGCTTGGTGTCCCCGAATACGGCTATCGCCTTCTCGGAATAGTCCACGATGATAAACCCGCCTTGCACGCTCGTTTCAGTGCGTTCCGCCCGTTTTTCGTCTTTCGGCTCGGGCAGACATATATTCTCCTCGTTTCCTGCGATATATGCCAGCCTGTCGATGTACCCTTCACGGGTGTAGTGGGTCAGTTTGCAGACACTCCACCCGTATTTCGGACTTTTGCCGAGCGTGAAAACGGGATAGCGGTGTTCGTTCTTGGGGTCGTATTCGGAGAGGTGCGCCGTTTGCGGGAAATTGGCCGCCGCCTTTCTCAACTCCCCGAAGCCGTTGCGGGAGGTGGCCGAAAAGCCGAGAATGACGGTACGCACGCTTCGGGTGGTCGAACACTCGTAAGAGGGGTCAGTGTATTCCGTTTCGTTGAGTTCGGCGATGATTACGCCCTGCACCCCTTCGGGCATGATGCGGCGTAACCTCTGCGCTCCTATTTCCGCTATGCGGTCATGCTCGGCTTTCTCTTTGGCGGCGGCGATGGCCTGCGCCGTGGCTTGCTCTTCCGCCTGCCCCACGAGCAAAGCCACCTCGAAAGCGTCCATGAACTCGGGGTTCACGTCGTCGTAGTACCTGCCGATACCGAATGTTTGCGAGAGGGGTCGCAGAATGTCCGTTTGGCTGATTTCCTTTGTTTCGGTATCGACCATGTGGTACACGTAGCCACGGGCGGTGTGTTCCACCTTGTAAACGACGTAACGCTTTCTGCTCGCACCCGCACCGATACCGATGATTACCTGGTTTTCCTTGACTACCTGCACCCGTGTGTCCGTGGTAGTCGCTCCGAATAATGAAATGTACTTTGTCATACCTGTAAAAATTTAGAAGATGTGAGTGAATAGGAAATAGAAAAAGCCGGTTAGAGCCACGAGAGAAACAAGGCAGGAGAAAATGCCCCGCAGGATGTCATAACAGAACGTGAAGCCCAAAACGACCCAAATAAAGTCGATACCCCACACGTGGAAGCCCAAAGCCACCGCCCCGACCTTTACCGCCAACCCGACCTTTGCCTTTATGCCAAGTGGAAGGTTGGAGGATTTCTGTTTCCATTTATTTTTCTCTTCGTTTCTCATAACCTTTGACTTTTTTTTTATGCCGTAGCGGAGCCGGTATGGATGGAATCTGTTTCGGTAGCATCAAAAGGTGTCGGGGATAGCTGCTGCAAGATTTTGTCGGAAAATACGCTCGCCCGCAGGGAAAGAGGAAGATTTTGCGGCAAACCGCCCCGCGGCCCGATCTTGCAGCAGCGTGAGCCCCGTAACTACCTTTGCTACTGACAACAGATTTCCATACCGCGCTCCGCGGCATGAAAAAAAGAGAGGAAAAGGTTATGGGAGAGAAACGGGGAGAAAACGATATGCCGTGAACGCTCGCGAAAGTCGGTTCACGGCTCACCCTGCATGGAATGATAAATCGCCCGCGAACATTTCCTTTCACGGGCGATTGGCGTATCGGAGCGTGCCGATCCCGTATCGGCGGAGGATCGTTTCCGCCGGACGTGGCGCCACTCGCTGCCACTTTTAAGACGGATACGTCCATATACCACTGGCTGATAACAAGATACTGTTCATTTGTGTACTTTTGGGCATCCGGGAAACAAAAAATGAAACAGAACATGGAAATAATAAGTATGGACGTGAAGGCTTTCGACGCGCTGGCAGGGCACGTGGAAGCCATTGAAAGAAAAGCCGAGGCGTTATGCCGCAGGCAGGAGGACGTGAGTTTGAAAAAATGGCTGGACAACCAGGATGTCTGTGACGTGCTGGGGATATCGAAACGTACCCTGCAAACCTACCGGGAGAAAGGGTTGCTGCCTTTCAGCCGCATCCGTCACAAAATCTTCTACAAACCGGAAGATGTCGGGAAACTGCTGCAATCGTCGCACTATCCTAATACCGCCGCGTTATGAGCCATTATTTCATCGACAAGCACGATCCGCGTGTGGCGGATCTCTTCCGGCGTTTGGAAAAGGCCGGCAAGGCACTGGATAAACTGGAATCCTCCGGAGGCCGGACACTCAAGGGAGAGCGGTTCGTCACCGACGAGGAATTGTCCCGGCTGCTGAAAATCAGCAGGCGTACATTGCAGGAATACCGCACGGCGCGGATCATTCCCTATTATTTGATTCAGGGCAAGGTACTATACATGGAATCCGAGATACAGAAATTTCTGGAAGATTCCCGGAAGAAATGTATCGGGGGACAGGAATGGGTATAAAAGAAGAACGGCCATCACGGCCGTTCTTCTTTTTCAGTTCAATATCGTGTTCATGCCGGGGAGCTGCCAGACGACGGCGGTCGTCGTGGCCCTTCGGACAAGCCACCGTCGGAAGGCTTCGGCATTCCCGGATTTTAAGCGGAAAGCCAGCGCGGCGATCATTTCGAGCGAATACAGCTCGACAATACCGCCGTCACGGTTGCGCTCCCGGCGGTAAACCCGCTCCTCACGGAGTATGCCGCTTTTGAGTATGGAGCGGATGTTGCTCCCCACGGCAGGAACGAAGACTCCGAACAGGTCGGCAATCTGGTGGCGCGTGAGCCATACACGGTTCTCCGGCGTGTGGATTTCCACCCGCCCGTTTTCAATGCTGATAGGTTCTCTTGTCGTCATAGTCATACAAATTTATCAATTTTTGTTATACTGTTCAACCGTTTACCGTTATAATATCTGCCGTTTCCGGTTCGTCCTCCTCGTAGAGATTTATTTTCCGGCCTTTGGTCTGTTCTTTCAGCCGTTTCATGTCCTCGTCCACCTTGCGGTCGGTCACTTTGGCGTAAATCTGCGTGGTGGAAATGCTCTTGTGTCCCATCATGCGGCTGACAGTTTCGATAGGCACTCCCAACGAGAGCGTGATATGTGTCCCGAAATTGTGCCTCGCCTTGTGAAAGGTCATGTCGAAGCCGTATGTCCGTCCCAGTTCTCTGGTGAGCTTGATGAGATACCCCCGGCAATAGAGGTTGAAAATCCTGTCGCTTTTACGCTCGTGGCGGTATTTCTCGATGATCTGCAACGGCACGTTCAGCAGGCGGATGGCCGAGGGCGTTTCGGTCTTCTGGCGCCGGATGTGTATCCAGTACGTTCCGTCGTCCGACTGCGTGATGTCTTTTTCGGACAAGCGTTTCAGGTCGGCGTAGGACAACCCCGTGAAGGTAGCGAAGAGAAACCAGTCCCGCACCCGCTGGAGGTTGGGTTTATCGACGGGAGTTTCCATCAGCTTTTTGAGGTCTTCGAGTTTCAAATGGCGGCTCTTGCGCCGGGGCAGTTCCGGGTGCAGCTTCCCGTAAGGGTCGCGCCGGAGTGTACCCTGACTGACAGCCCGCTTGGTCATTTTCTTCAACCGGTAAAGATGCTCGTGTACTGTCTTGGGTTTCATTTCACGATCTGTACGCAGGAATATTTCAAAATCATCGTAGAATTCCCGGTCAAGGCTCCGCAACGCTACATCCTCCTTTTCCTTCCTTTTTTTCACGAAGGAGGATAAAATATTATAGGAGTTCTCGTAACTTTCATAAGTTTCTTCCTTGCGATCCACGCCGACACGCTTGCGGAACTCCTCGTTATGCTCGCGGAACAAGGCAAGGAGGGTGAACGGTTTCTGCCCGATTCCTTCCACGGCGTTTTTGACCAGCTCGGCCGTCACGAAACCGAGGCTTTTACGAATATGACGGTAATGTCCGGTGATTTTTTCGGTCAGTTTCTCTATTGCCAGGTTTACCGTTCGGGCGTTCTCGCTTCGTCCGTTCGCCCTTTTGGTTTCCGGATTCCAGAGCGATGGATCGACAAACGCGTTGATATTGATCGGGGCCGACTTGGCGTCGATGCTTACCTTGCATAACAATTTACATGTTCCGTCCTTGCGGACTTTCGTGCGGTTGATGTAGAACAGCAGGGAGAACGTGCTGCGACGTTTTATCTCTTTATTATTCGTTTCCATAATCGTTGTGAATTTGATTGTCAATGATAGATTAAATAGCTACGGAGAAGCGGCCGGCAATCTTTTCCTCTAAAGACCGGGTATCCATGTCGATCTTGTCATCGGTCACTTTGGCGTAAATCTGCGTCGTGGAAATGCGGCTATGCCCCAGCATTTTACTGACGGTTTCAAGCGGGACACCATGCGAAAGCGTGATCTCGGTGGCGTAGGTATGGCGTCCGCAGTGAAAGACGAGTTTCCGTTCAATTCCGCAAATGGCGGCAATACGTTTCAGTGTCCGGTTGAGTTCGTTGTTGCTGTACATCGGCAGCAGTTTCCCTTCCGGGGCCATATCCCGGTACTTGTCGAGGATGAGTAACGGGATGTCGAGCAACGGCACTTCATAGTCGATTTTCGTCTTCTTGCGGGCGGTCTTGATCCATACCTCACCGTCCTCGGCCACTTCCAGATCCTCCGTCGTCAGGCGGCACATGTCCCCGTAAGGGATACCCGTGTAGCAGGAGAAGAGGAACAGGTCGCGGATATGGTAGAGCTTCGGGTCATGCAGGGGTGTGGTCATCAGCCGTTGTAACTCTGCGGCGGTAAGGTATTTCTGTTCCCGCTCGGGATGTTCGGCTTCATAACCCGCGAACGGGTCGGCAGTGATAATCCCTTCCGCGATGGCTTCCCCGACAATCGTGTTCAACCGTGTGACAAGCAACACGATAGTTCCCAGGGCAAAGCGGCGCTCCGTGCGTAGGTAGAGGTCATAGTTGTCGATGAATGAACGGTTCAGGGCCGTGAAAGGAACATCCGACAACTTGTATTTCTCCTGGATGAAAGCAGCCACACAGTTACAAGCATAGCGGTAAGATTGCGCTGTTCCCTTTTCCCGGTTCACGCCGACACGTTTTTCGAAATGTTCGATGAACGTCCGGAAATAACCCAACAGGGTTTCCTGCCCGAAAGCCGTCCCCAACAACAGATTCCTTATTTCTTCAGCCGTTACATTCTCACGGGTGGCTGACAGTTCGTCATAAATGGAAATGGCTGAAGCTCGCAAATCGTCCAGTTGCCGGTTGATTTCCCGCGCGGCGTTACTTTTACCCGTGGCACGTCCGGATGCCCACAGTGCAGCGGGTACGGACATTTTCGCACTAAAAGCCGCTTCTGAAAATTTGCCGACAACAAGTTTCGCCATGACCGGGCAATGTCCCTCGTCATTCATTTCGCTCTTTTTGAGGTAGAACGTAACCGTTACATCCGTCTGTTTCATAACTCTATTTTTTTTATGTTGCAAAATTACTTGATATAGAGTTATTTACAGTTATGAAAATTATAGCGGAACAAAGAATAAAACCCCGGATGCCGGTAACATAACCTGTATTTCCATGAAAAACGGAAAAAAACGGTTATCTTTACGGGCAAAATATAGGGTTCTTTGCATGGTGAACGGTAAAACCGCAGGTGGTCAAGCGTTATTTTGCCGGATTATCCGGGGCTAAAAAAGGCAACGGATAAGTAGCAAATCTTTCTCTTAACCTTTCATTATCCTGCATTTTAGCGATTTGGAAAGGCATAGAAGAATTTGGCTTAACTCTCCTCAATACCAAACACTTACTTTATTTATCCAAATTTTGCCGTTTTTTTGCGAGTTCTTCATATCTTTGTATGGTTGTTTAAAGGTAGCGAAAGCTGTGATGACTGCCACTC
>ENA-OZMA01000131-OZMA01000131.1-human-gut-metagenome-genome-assembly--contig:-NODE-131-length-7862-cov-4.531702_pt1 | contig 7862 bp, 6 predicted proteins | sample MGYA00244186_ERZ653807 | MGnify/ENA primary metagenome ERZ653807 (study PRJEB26926, sample SAMN06164404) | human gut metagenome | biome: ENVO:00009003; feature: ENVO:2100002; material: ENVO:00002003...
TATGATTTGAATATATTCCGGCTTCACCTCAGCTGAAACCGCCAGTAGGTCGGGAATAATGACGACAAGCTGCCGACCTCTCTTTTTTGCCACTTTTATGAAGTAGCCCTCCACCTGGTCGAACGGTCCGCCATGTACCCTTACTCTTTTACCTTTTTCAATGTTGATTTTATCTTTTTCCTTGTTGATTTCGCTGATTTTGTAGAAGTGTACCTCTTCATCTGCCTGCTTGCACACCTTGATGAAGTTGGTCATGTCTTCATCAGGTACAGTCAGATAGACAAGTTCTCCGCCACTTTTCCATGTGACAAACTGTAGGTCGTAATAATAATTGTGTTTGAAATCAACAATCTTCTGATGACTTGCATGCACAAACACCAGACTATGGATGACGGGTACCATGAAAAAGACTTTCTTGCCCTTGACAGTGCGAAGGACTTTCTGCTTGGGTATGAAATACTCTAAGCCATACGTTTCATTAGAGAGCCGATCTTCGGCAGTATTCTCGTTCTTGTAGGCCCGCATGACATACCACAGTATCTTATCCTTGTCCAATACATTCACCATACTGTTTTGACATGTGTTTTTTGAGAAAAGAACGTACTCATGGTTCATCCCGATATGCGTATCGGTCTGTATATCAGCAACTTTCTATGTGTTTCAACTACAATAGTCATCTATTCTCATCTTTCTGAGTCCACCCCCTGCAAAGCCCCTCTTTACGACATAAAAATTCGGTCGGAAAAGGTATGCAAAAGATGTTTCTCTCTTTAAGAGAAATATCGTTTTGCTAAACAGTTGATATTGAGGTATCATTTTATCGTAAAAGACATATTTGCTCAACAATTGCTTGACGGAAATCAACAAATTTTAGCATTTTTGTAAAAAAGTCGCTATATAATTTGGTGAATTGGAGTTATTTTCATATTTTTGCATCCCGAAGAGTTTCTCTTAAAGAGAGAAACACCTTTTTGCTCAACAATCCCCGACTTTTTTATTATAGTTGCGGTATCACACCGCAATACAATAGTTATAAATATTGAAATAAAGGTGCAGTGAGACGCTGCACCTCCTAAAGAGAATTGATGATGAGATTGTTGGCGTTGTCAACGACAGAGGTGTCCAATGAGGAGAGGTATATCTGTGTGGTTTTCTCGGAGTCATGCCCCAATGCCTCGCTGATAGTAGATACGGGCACGTTCTTGCTCTTGGCTATGCTTGCCCAGGAGTGGCGGGCTACGTAGGTGGTCAGGGGTACGGACAGGCCTATCATTTCTCCGATTTTCTTCAACTGCTTGGTGATACGGCTATAGGCATTCTTGTACTGTCTCCAGAATATGGCTCCCTCTCCTTTTGCTATAGGGAGCAGGTAGGGAGAATCATCTGTTTTGTACTTCGCCACTATCTCCTGCATGGCAGGTTCCCATTTGATGTGCAACTGTTGTGAGGTCTTCTGACGGCGGTAAATGAGCGTACTGCCATGCAGATTGCTTGGTGTAAGTTGTGCCATATCGATGAACGACATCCCACGGGTATAGAAACTGAACAGGAACATATCCCTTGCAAGCTCCAAACGGGGGTTCAGACTCAAGTCCAGCTCTTTCAGTTGCTTGATGATTTCCAAGGGGAGTGCCCGCTTGACGGTCTTGTCGATGCCGGTATATACATGCTTGAACGGTGAGGAAGAGATGACCAGTCCGTCATCTACGGCATGATTGTAGATGGTGCGCAGGTTGCGGATGTAGAAAGAGGTGGTGTTGCGGCACAGTCCGCTGTCTTTCAGCCACTGTTCATAGCCTTGTATCGTTGTCCCATCGACTTCCTCCAATGGCACATCGCCTCCTTTCAGGTAACGCTGGAGGCTGTTGAGGGTGGTTTTGTACCTTGCTACCATCCGCTTCTTGCCGATGCGTCTCAGTTTTTCGTTCAACTCCAGCGTATAGCCGATAATGCCATGTAATTCTTTTCCCTCATGGAAGTTGTCAACGACGGTGTCTGCTGTATATGACTGCCCTTCCTTGTCCAACCGTGCAATGACCAACAGCAGTTTCTTCCTGTCAGCATCCAATGTATCTTTCAAGGAAAGAAGATAGGCTTGACGTTGTGGAGTGACGGAAGTTGGCAAAATGATGTTTGAATGGTCCGCATCCCACTCTGAGGAATAGATTCTGTACTCTGTATGGATCTGACGTGCCACACGATTGTGTATCACCTGATAATACAGGCGACCCTCTTTCTCTTGAACAGATGATGTTCTGAACTTTAATTTGATGGATGCCATAATGCTCTGACTTTAACATTGAAATTGCAATTATTACCTTTATATATAATATAAGTGACAGACAAACAGGTATAGGAGGGATGGTGCCTCACCGCTCGGCATACAACAGCTGATATTCCACCCACCTCCGTTTCCTAATGGATGCCACTGCTTTTCCCCTCCATTTGCAATAGCTCAGATAGAGTGGCAGGATGTCCCTGTCGCCACGTTCCAATCGGGTGAGCAGGGACGCTTTCGGGTATCGTCCATTGCCTAACAACTTGGCTGGTCCAATCTGGTACGAGAGGGTGGCAAGCAGATAAGCATCCCTGCCATAACGGGCATATAGGCGCAGGTGCCGGAGGAGGTCTGTCCGTAACAGCAAATCTGCACGCTGACGTGTCAGTGTTTTCGGGAAACGCTCTCCCTTCTGTAGCTGGTGACCATAGCCCACATAGCCCGGTGTGGTCTTTGGGTCGTGCCAACCCTCGAAGTGTTTGGTAATGGCTACCATCCGTTCAAACAGTGCCCTGTCAATGGTTTGGCTTTGACAGGGCACGCTACAGATGGCCAACATGCTCAATAGTACGATGATGTATCTTCTCATTACATTATTTTATATAGGAGGTGCGATGTCTCACCGCACTCTAATCAATATCACTACATCATAGTGCGGAACTGCTGAATCTCTTTAATCATGGCTTTCACGTCCTCCCCAACCTGAACGAAGTTCTTGTAGAGGATGCGCTCTCGCTCTTCTTTCGACTTGAACTTATAGAACTTAGGGAGAGGGACATACTCCGATTCCTCCTTCTTTATTTCCGTCATATCGAAGTCGGTCTTGCAGTAGAACTTGGATGTCTTGAACTCCTCGCTCTCCTGGATGTTCATGCTTCCGTTCATCCCGGTCTTGGTGACTACGAAGTCACGGGCGGTCTGTCCACATATCCAACCTGTGGGCATATCGGAGATTTTGCTTGCAGGCACCAGGCTGTCCATATTCTCATTGAGGTTGATGGAGGTCTTGTCACGGTCGATGGTCACGCCCTTTTTGAGTTGCACTACTTTACCGAAGATGTCACTCGACAGCCATTCGAGGGTTTCCTTGGCTCTTGCCGAACCGCTCACCACATTACCTACGGTGGTGATAATCTTCTGCATTCCCACCTTGCCGTAGTCTGCTTCCAACTGTGGCAGTTCCTGGAATCCCAAGGCTACGCTCACCTTGTTGCTTCGGGCTGTACCTATCAGTCGGTCTATTTTATGGAAGTAAAGTGTAGGCAACTCGTCCACGATGATACTCACAGGGATGTTCTTGCCTTGCCCTGTGTTTACTCGTGTTACCAAGCGGTTAAGAATAAGGGCGTTCAATGCTCCGATGATGCTCTCCATCTCAGGGTCATTGGCTATCAGCAGGTAGCTTGGATTCTTTGGATCGCTGACTTTCAGGTCAAAGTCATCACCGTCCTTGTGGAAGATCCAATAGCTTTCCTTGGTGGCAAGGCGTGAGGTATAGACACGCAGTGTACCTATCATACCTTCCAACTGCTCCATCGCCTTGTTCTTCAAGGCGGTCTGAAACGGTCCCAATAAGGGTGCTACCTCATTGTCGGTCTCCAAGACATTAAAGATGGTCTGGTAACTCTCATTCAGGAAACTCAGAATATGGGGCATGTCGCTGTACTTACCCAACCAATAGGCTGGCTCCACTTCTTCTCCTGCATGGTTAAACACTTTTCCAGTCGGCTTCATCTGCATGGTCTTCGGATCAAGTACTTTCTCTGCTATCAGCATCTTGCCGTCCTTGTCGTATGGTTCCTTGCCATAGTTGATGAAGAAGTAGATACAGGCGGCGAGGAAGTTGACGGCTGAGGTCTGGAAGAACTGGTCGCTACCGCCTCCGCCTTCCTTCTTGCCTTTTTGCAGTGATTCTAGCAGTGTTTCTGCGGTCTCACTCGCTGCTGCCAAGTTATTGATATACTTCTGCTGTATCGGATTCACTCGCTTGGAGTATTCCACATCCACAAAGTTGATGATGTTGAACTTGCAGCCTTCTGGCAGTTTGCCCAACTGTTGGTTCTTCTTATAGTGGTAGTACAGTTTGGTTGCCAAGGTAGGGAACTTGTAGTCGTAAACGACCATGACAAAACCTTTTGCACTGTGCTGACGGATGAACGGCTCGATGATGGAGAATGTCTTACCGCTACCAGGCGTACCCACAACCCAGGTGCCTCTGAATGGGTTCACGATGTTCACCCATCCCTTGCGGAACTTACCCTTATAGTAGTAGCGCATGGGTATATTCACGCTGTATTTGTTGTATTCCTCCTTTTGGCACTGCTCAAAACTCTCGTTTTCAAAATTGAAACGGTCTTTCATCAGTCCTTCCTTCAAGAACTTCGAGATGTTGTCCAAGGCGATATGCACCAATACCGTTCCGATGATGGTTGTCACCATATAGAGAATGGTGTTCAATCTTAGGGTATAGAGACGAGTGTCCATTGCATAGCCGAAGAGCCACACGGACAATATCAACAGCAGCACGCCACTCACCAAGGGGTAGAGCACCTGCTTTCTGGCATCAAACTCCAGATGTTTCTTGTTTCTCGTGCCAACACAGGTGATGCACACCAAGAGGAATGTCACCACCTTGCTATACACCAGGTTCCCGTCATGGTAGATAAACCACTGCTTGATACGGTCGTGCAGGTCACACACCACACCGCCAAAGCCGTCTATCGCCCTTGGGTCTATGGCATACTCAAAGAACTCCATCAACACGGATATGTAGATGACCGCCCTGAATATCTTGTAAAATCCTTGTAGCTCCTTGCTTTCTTCCATTGGATATGATTGCTATTTTAGAAAAATCGGATTGAATGAGTCGGCTGACAACACATCGCTATAGTTCACTTTCAATGAGATGGTGCGACCGCTGATTTGGTTCTCCGTCATTTCGATGGTTAATTGCTTGTCATTCGGGAATGTCATTTTCCGAATGACTATCACATTGCGGTAGCCATAGCGGAAACGCTTGGTCTGCTCCAACGTGAAGACTGGATGTAACTCTACCATCTGCGAGTTGGTAGCCTTGGCGGTTTTCTTATCCGTCAACTTCAATCGTATTTGGTCTATATCAAATGGAATGTCAGTCTTGTTCTCCACGGAGAAATCCAGGAAGAAATAGTCGCCCGATGAATAGATGTTGTTCAGTCGCATCACCATTTTATGGGCTTTGGTCTTCACATTGTTCACATGGGCTTCCGAACTCCAAATCTGACGAGCATAACGAGCCATATCCGTAGAGGACAATGTGACCGCAGGATTGTTATAGGCATTCTTTTCTATCTGTTGTATCTCCTTATCCGTCACTGCCTCTTGCAGTCTGGTGGTATAGAGTAGCGCATACTGGGTGCGATAGCGTTCCGTCACAATAGTTACGATGGCAAGCACTTCACCATCTTCATGCAGTCCCTCCTTGGGTTTCAATCGCACAGTATTGTTGATGGGTTGGTCTCCTGCTATCTTGTCGGTGGATATATCCACAAAGCGGATGGGTTCGCTTGCCGTAATGACGGTAGTTACTTGCTCGTTCACGGTCAGCTGCTCCATCTCCTGGTAGGTGCAGGGCTGATAGCTCTCCGCACTGGTCTGTTGTGCCATCATCGGAGTGGCACTTATTGCACACATCATCAGTGCGCCAATGGTCTTCTTGATATTCATATGGGTGTAATGTTTACTTTGTAGTGTTTAACGTTTACTTGCTCTTGGTATCTTTGCTGTTTATCAAGTACACAAAGGTTCCGTATTTCAACTTTACCTTGTTCTTCTTGATAGCCTTGCCTATGGCATTGCTTGTTTTCTGATAGGCATTCTGCATGGTCTGCATGCCCCATTGCGAAAAACTGCTGCCTGTATTGGTGGTGTTAATATCCACATTGCCGGTCACGGCTCCGCTTGCCACATCCTTGCCGGTCTCTCGGAACTGGCTGCTTGGCACATACAAACCTTCCATACCGTCTGTGTCATAGAGTGACAGGTTGATTTTCACTATTTCGTCATCCACCAACACACTTTTCACCGTGCCTTTCACTCGTTGTGAACTGAAACCGCTCATGGTGGCATACAGGTATGCGCCTTTCTTCACTATCATCTCACCGATTTCCACATCATCTAACAGTCTCAAACGTACACGGCTTCCATCCACGGCTTTCACATTCTCGTCAATGATAGCCTTTATCAGTGTCGGCTCTTTCTCATTCACTGCCAATGTATTGAAGTAATCCGATGATGTCTTCACCTTTTTCACCACCTCACTTGGCTTGTCATTCTCGTCCGCTTCCTTTCGCGCATTCTCATTCACTTTGATCTTGCCTTCAATGTTGATACCGCCCTTGGCTGTAGCTGTTATTTCATCGGATGCTGTTGCTGAAGACGATGAGTTCTGTTGCGTGGCTTGCTGTCCCTTCAGCCTTGCTTCGGCAAGTGCCTTGTTCAGCTCTGTCAACGCCTCGTTCTCTCTTTGTCGCTCATGGGCTTCTTGTGCTTCTCTCTGTTTTTCCTTTTCTGCTTGCCTCTTGGCTTCGGCATCCAACTGTTGCAGTTCTGCATCCGAATACTTGCTTTGGTATTCTTCTTTTTCTTGCTCATTGTCTCGATCTATATTCTCCACGGCACTATGGTCTTCTATCTTGCCGTAGGCGTTCAACATGTTCTCATACTTGCCACCAATACCGTCACCGCCCTTGATATGGGCTTGTGGCAGGTTCGGATTCAGATATTCCGTGATCTGCATATTGGCATCCTGCTTCTCCGCCACCTTGGTATCAAAGAGGTCGAAGATAAAGTAGGACGCACCGAGCAGTGGGAGATAGACAATCGCAGGTAGCATGTACTTGGGTTGTCTGAAATTGATTCTTTCTGTCAGCTTCATCGTTATTTGTCTTTATGAGGATGGCGTGCATCCTCATTGGTTCTTACTATGTTCTTTGCATTCTCCATATTCTGATGGCGAGCCTTTATCAACGAGTCCTGCCGCTCCGTGGCGGTGCGTCGCTCTCCCTGATAGTGATAAGCTCTTGCCATGCGATAGATGTTAAAACTGAAGCTCACACCCACAAATCCGAACACGATGACCAGGAACATTGTCTTGTGCAAGTCGGCAAATTTCTGCACCTTGGCTGCAGCCTTGTCGATTCTGCACATCCTGGCAAACTTCCTTCCGGCTCTCACGTCTCGCTCATAGCGTTCCTTGTATTTGGGGTCGTCCTTGTCGGGCATCTTCTCCCCAATGAGCATCTGCTTAAATCCTTTTGTGTTCATCGTTATTTCTTTTTACTTCTTTTTTCCCTTTTTACTTTTTTACCCTTTTACCTTTAATAATTGCTCTTCGTCTTCTGGTCAATGTCCTTGTTGAGCAAGGTCCTCCAGTTCACTATTAGCAATCCGTGTGGGTTATTGTCAGTCCTCGGCACTCGTTTCAGCTGTCCTGCCGTCACCAGTTCACGGGTCAGCACATTGGTTCTGCGCTCGATGCGCTGTCTGCCATAGTAGGTGAACTCCATCTTCTCCTTGTTGAACTTGATACTGTCACAGAAGATGC
>ENA-OZMA01000140-OZMA01000140.1-human-gut-metagenome-genome-assembly--contig:-NODE-140-length-7687-cov-4.143999_pt1 | contig 7687 bp, 10 predicted proteins | sample MGYA00244186_ERZ653807 | MGnify/ENA primary metagenome ERZ653807 (study PRJEB26926, sample SAMN06164404) | human gut metagenome | biome: ENVO:00009003; feature: ENVO:2100002; material: ENVO:00002003...
CCCCAGAAGAATATGACAAATGAGGTGTAAAAAAATGGCAAAAAATTTTAATGAATTATTGTCAAAGGTATCTTCTTGTTCAAAGAAGAAATTATCTGTAGCCTGCGCACAGGACAAGGCTGTTCTGGAAGCTGTCAAGGCTGCTAAGGAACGCGGCATTGCTGATTCCATTCTTGTCGGCGACGAAGCAAAGATCAAAGAGATCGCAGCTACGATCGATATGGATTTATCCGATTATGAAATCATCAATGTAGAAGACACTGTTGAAGCTTCTCTTGCAGCAGTCAAGCTGGTACATGACAAGAAAGCCGATATGTATCTGAAGGGTCTTCTCGACACAAAGACATTCTTAAAGAGTGTTCTGAACAAAGAATGTGGTCTTCGTACAGGCAAACCATTATCTCATGTCTGTGTATTTGAAATTCCGGGGATCGACCGTCTGTTATTCTTTACTGACGTAGCATTCATCCCATATCCTACACTGGAAGATAAAGTCAACATCATCAACTATACAGTTGAGGTTGCAAATGCCTGCGGCGTTGAGAATCCGAAGGTTGCTCCTCTTGCAGCCGTTGAAATCGTCAATCCGAAGATGCCTGTTACAGTGGATGCACAGCAGCTGACAGAAATGAATGAACGCGGCGAGATCACAGGCTGTATCGTTGACGGACCTCTCTCCCTTGATATTGCGCTTTACAAAGAAGCCGCCGCAGAAAAAGGTGCACTCGACCGTAAGATCGTAGGCGATGCAGATATCCTTCTGTTCCCTGATATCCATGCAGGAAACCTTGTATACAAAGCAATCGTACATATGGTTCCGGTCAAGAACGGTAATATCTTAACCGGTACACAGGCACCGGTCATCCTGACATCCCGTTCCGATACATGCGAGACAAAGGTAAATTCCATTGCACTTGCAGCCGTTATGGCAGAAAAGATGATGAAATAGTGTATTCATATTAAAGAAAGGAAACAGTTATGTCTAAAAAGAGTTTAATTATCAATCCAGGTTCTACTTCTACAAAGATCGGTGTTTTTGAAGATGAAACATTATTATTCGAAGAAACATTGAGACATTCTACAGAAGAAATAGGTCAGTTTGCAACAATAGTTGACCAGAAAGATTTCCGTAAAAATATTATTCTCAATTTATTAAAAGAGAAGAATTTCGATATTAAATCAATAAATGTAGTAGTAGGTCGTGGTGGACTTCTTAAACCAATTCCAGGTGGTACTTATGAAGTAAGCGACGAATTATTAGAAGATTTAAAGATTGGTAAACAGGGACAGCACGCTTCAAACTTAGGCGGTATTTTAGCAAGAGAAATCGGAGACGAAATCGGAGTTCCATCTTATATAGTTGACCCGGTTGTTGTTGATGAATTAAGCCCAGAAGCAAGAATTTCAGGTGTACCTGAGATTCCTCGTATAAGCATTTTCCATGCACTAAACCAGAAAGCTGTAGCTAAGAGATATGCTAAGGAAAATGATAAGAAATATGAGGACTTAAATCTTATCGTTGTACATATGGGCGGCGGTGTATCAGTTGGCGCTCATAAGAACGGTAAAGTTATAGATGTATTCAATGCACTTGACGGAGATGGCGCATTTTCACCTGAAAGAGCAGGTGGTGTTCCGGTTGGTGGACTTATCAGCCTTTGCTTCTCAGGTAAATACACAGAGAAAGAAGTATATAAGAAATTAGTTGGTAACGGCGGACTTAATGCATATCTTAATACAAATGATATGAGAGATGTAATGAAGATGGCTGAGACAGACGATAATGCTAAATTAGTTCGTGATGCATTCATCTATCAGGTAAGCAAAGATATAGGTTCAATGGCCTGCGTATTAAAAGGTAAAGTTGACCAGATAATCGTTACAGGCGGAATTGCTTATAATGACTTCATTGTTGAGAAATTAAAAGAAGCTTCAGAATGGATTGCACCATTTACAGTATATGGTGGAGAAGATGAACTTCTTGCATTAGCTCAGGGTGGTTTACGTGTAGTAAATGGCGAAGAGAAAGCAATGGAATATTAATCAGAAATTGTAAAAGAGAAGAATATAAATGGGTATGGCTGTCACTGGATTGTGGCAGCCATACTTGTAAATTAATATTGTAGAAATGTATATTTATATACAGAAAAATTGCATTTATCAGTGCAATTTATTTGTGAAAGTATTCGCCCGGGCAAATACAATTTGTAAGTGTTTGAATAGGCAAATGCAATTTAAGACAATTAGTATTATGGAAAGGTTTATATATGAAATATATCTTATTTGATTTAGATGGAACGATAACTGATCCTAAAGAGGGAATCACTAAATCAGTTGCGTATTCACTTAAGAAATTCGGCATTGAGGTCGAAGATTTAGATACACTTTGTCCATTTATCGGTCCACCGCTTAGTGATTCTTATGAGCAGTTTTATGGTTTTACGCATGAGAAAGCTATGGAGGCTGTTGATGAATACAGAGTATATTATAGAAAACAGGGAATATTTGAATGTAAATTATATGATGGAATTAAGGAATTACTTGAACATCTTCATAATGAGGGTAAGAAAGTAATCTTAGCCACTTCTAAACCTGAAGAGTTCGCGGTGCAGTTATTAGAACATTTTGATATTATTAAATATTTTGATGTGGTAGCAGGAAGTACGATGGACGGAAGCCGCGTGGAAAAGGCTGACGTAATAAGATATGCGATGAGTAGAATTAAGGACTTCGATGTAAATGATGCAGTTATGATAGGCGACAGAAAGTTCGATTACATCGGCTCTAAAGAATGTGGTATTCCTTGTATTCTGATAGGATACGGCTATGGCGAAATGGAGGAATTAGAAAATTGTAAGCCATTTGCCATAAAAGAAAGTGTTTTTGAGCTACAAAAATTTCTTGACAGTATCTAAAAGCGGGGGTAAACTTATTTGAAAAAGAATAACGTAAATAGCAATCATAAAAGTATGCTACTGACAGATGAAAGGAAGTAATTGTCATGGAAAAGAAGAATATTGATTGGTCAAATATTGGATTTGGATACCAGCAGACAGATAAGAGATATGTGTCTAATTACAAAGATGGAAAATGGGACGATGGCGAATTGACAAGCGATGCAAACGTTGTAATAAATGAATGTGCAGGTGTATTACAGTACGCTCAGACATGTTTCGAAGGCTTAAAGGCATATACAACAGAAGATGGACATATTGTATGTTTCCGTCCTGACCTAAATGCAGCTCGTATGGAAGATTCAGCTAAGAGACTTGAGATGCCTGTATTTCCACAGGATAGATTTGTTGATGCAGTAGTTCAGGTAGTTAAAGCTAATGCAGCATATGTTCCACCATATGGTTCAGGTGCTACATTATATATCAGACCATATATGTTCGCAAGTTCACCGGTTATCGGAGTTAAACCTGCTGATGAATATCAGTTCAGAATCTTATGTACTCCTGTTGGACCATATTTCAAAGGTGGTGCAAAACCAATTACTATTAAGGTAAGTGATTTCGATAGAGCAGCTCCACATGGTACAGGCCATATCAAAGCAGGTCTTAACTATGCAATGAGTTTACACGCAATCGTAACAGCTCATGAAGAGGGATTCGCAGAGAATATGTACTTAGATGCTGCTACAAGAACTAAAGTTGAAGAGACAGGCGGAGCAAACTTCATATTTGTTACAAAAGACAATAAGGTTGTTACTCCTAAGTCAAATAGTATTTTACCATCAATCACACGCCGTTCATTAGTATATGTTGCTAAAGAATATTTAGGACTTGAAGTTGAAGAACGTGAGGTATTCTTTGATGAAGTTAAAGATTTCGCTGAATGTGGACTTTGTGGTACAGCAGCAGTTATCTCACCAGTAGGTAAGATTGTAAACCATGGTGAAGAAATCTGTTTCCCAAGTGGAATGGACGAAATGGGACCTGTTACTAAGAAACTCTATGAGACATTAACAGGTATCCAGATGGGTAGAATTGAAGCTCCTGAAGGATGGGTTAAAGTAATCGAATAATATTCTTTTGAAATTTAATATTATCTGATAAGATAAGTTGAAAATTTATAACTTAATAAGACGTAGGATAGGATTAGTAGTCTGCCTGCGTCTTATTGTTTACTAAGCGTATTAAGAGAGAAATGGAGGTTTTCTATGGATAAAATTAAAGCATTTAAAGTTGAGAATATCTTAACAGCATTATTATATGTAGCATTAGGAGTAGTTCTTATAATGTTTCCGGAATCAATTGCAAAAACTTTGATATATACAATAGCTACAATAGTCATAGCAGTTGGTGTAATTAAAATTATTAGTTATTTCTTAAAGAGAGAGCAGGCAGGTTATTCAAATGCAGGGATTGTATCAGGATTGATTTTCATTGTAATCGGTCTGTTTATACTTACCTCTACGAAGATAATTATTTCAGTGATACCATTTGTGATGGGAGTATGTATTCTTATCAGTGCTTATTCTAAATTACAGTATGTATTACAATTAAGCAAATATACAAATGAGAAGAATAGAGGTATGCTTTTAGCTGCAATAGTTACATTTATTCTAGGAATTGTGTTAATCTTTAATCCGTTCAGAGCAGCTAAATGGATGATTAGATTAGTTGGAATATGTATTGCCTTTACGGGTGCGTCAGATCTTATAACAGGAATATATTTTTATCGCAAGATGAGAGATTATATAAAAGATATGGAAGCATTAGAACAGGATTATGTAGAAAAATAAATTTGCGTTCTTGTATTTTCAGACAACATTAGAGACACCTTTGTACCTCATAAGAGGAAGTAGTGTGAAAAATATTCTAATGTGATTATTTTTCGCATGGCTATTTGTTTCGGAGCGAAAGCAGATAGTTTTTATAGCAGATGAGAAATCGCCTATGTGAATTTATCATCGCCTCTTCGCAATAAGTCGCTCAGAATTGGAGATTAGTAAGAGATGAATAAACATATTGAAAAAGCTATGGGACTTAGAAATGAAGTGCCTATGATAAATAACTGTTCACAGACTATAATGAGAACATATGCTAAAGAACTGGGACTCGATGAAAATGTAGCTTCTAATATCGCCTGTAATTTCGGTGGAGGTATGAAGTGTGGCAGTACGTGTGGTGTTATAACGGCAGGGCTTATGATACTCGGTGCTAAAGGAATAGATTCTCCGGCAGTAATAGGAGAATTTAGAAGGCGAATCGCAGAAAATCATAATGGAATGACAGACTGTGCAGAGCTTCTCAGGGAAAATGTGAAAAACGGTGGAACTAAAAAAGTCCATTGTGATAATATGATTAAAGAAGCAATAGAACTGATAGATGAATTAGTTGAACGTGAGGAAAATAAATAGGGATAATATTGAATAATATGAAATGGGTGCAAGGGTGTAAGATAAGGGTATTCAGGTAGGACTAATTAGTTTTGATGAATCAGGATATTCATTCAATTGCAGCTATTTTAGTTCTACCTTTTTAATTTTAATTTGATTCTGTTCAAAGCAAGGGCATATCTTGATTTGAAACAGAGAAAAGATAATGGTGAAACAGTAGATTCTAATGATATAAAAAAACACAAAAAAGATGTATTGAGAATTGCCTCTGAACTTATGCTTGAGAAAGTTACAAATCTTCCAAACACTGTAAAAAAGATATTGATACTTTTATTGATTCCTTGGAAAAAGAACAATTTGATGATAATTCATTAAGAAATTATGGACTTAAGAATGAGGAAGTTATGGAAGTATTAAAAAGAACATTTTCTTAAAGAAATGTCCAATATTAAAACTATACAGATTTCCACACAAATGGAATGAAAGACAAGAATAATTTCATATTATTTACCACATACTAACTCCAAAGCTAATATGTAACAAAAAAGGATATTATTATCCTTATCAATAATGGCAATGGAGGAATTATATATTATGAAGGCAACAGGAATTATTCGTAGAATTGATGATTTGGGAAGAGTAGTTGTTCCGAAAGAAATAAGAAGAACATTGAAGATAAGAGAGGGCGATCCTCTTGAGATTTTTACCGACAGAGAGGGTGAAATCGTACTTAAGAAATATTCTCCAATAGGTGAAATTCGTGAATTTGCGGTGCAATATACAGAAAGCCTTGGAACATATATAAATCATGCAGTCATTATGTCAGATAGAGATATTGTGGTGGCAGCGACTTCATTTGGCAGGGAACTTATAGATAAGAATCTTTCTAAAGAGTTTGAGGATATACTTGAAAACCGAATGTTAGTCAGGGAGAACACCAAAGGAATCAGAATTACAGACAATGATGAGAAACGATGCAATAAAGTTATAAAGCCTATAATATGTGAGGGTGATGTCATAGGTGGAATAGCTCTGATGGCAGGTGGAGAAGATATTAGAATTAGTGATGAAGATGTTAAACTTATTGAGGTAGCTGCTCATTTTATAGGCCGTCAAATGGAGGCTTAACAGTATTTTTTAAAATGTAAATACTGTAATATTAACAAAATTTCAATATAAACATTGTTACATTTAAACAATAATGCGTTAACCCCCTAATAAAATGGCGAAAATTTCTTGACAAAACAACATTAAGAGTTTATAAATAGACGTGAGGCTTAGGCATAGAGATGCCTATCCACAATTAAAAAGAAACTTGAATATATCAAGTAAAAGAATACTAAGAATAACAGAGGAGGAGTCTATCCATGAACAAAGCTGAATTAGTAGCAGCAATTGCTGAAAAATCTGAATTATCAAAGAAAGATGCTGAAAAAGCATTAAAAGCTTTTACAGAAGTAGTAACTGAAGAATTAAAGAAAGGTAACAAGATTCAGTTAGTTGGCTTTGGTACATTCGAAGTAGCTAAGAGAGCAGCTAGAGAAGGAAGAAACCCACAGACAGGTGAGACAATGAAGATTGCAGCTTCAGTAGCACCTAAATTTAAAGCTGGAGCAGCTTTAAAGAACGAAATCAACAAGTAATTTGAATTTGTGATTTTGAGAGCTTTCCCCTCACTTATTAACGTAAGTGAGGGGATTTTTTACTTACCAGGAAATTTCGTTGAAATTGTCCCGGCGTATAGTATTTTGAAAGGAGTAATTATGAGATTAGATAAATATTTGAAAGTATCGAGAATTATTAAGAGAAGAACAGTAGCGAATGAAGCCTGCGATGCAGGAAGGGTTCTGGTTAATGACAAGCCTGCCAAAGCATCTGTAAATGTTAAGGTAGGAGACATTATTGAAATATTATTTGGTACTAAATCGCTTAAGGTTGAAGTTTTAGATATTTCTGAAACAGTTAAGAAAGATGAAGCCAAAGAAATGTATAGAGAGTTGTAATAATTCCTATTAGTGCAAAATATACTAGCAACATAGAGGTCGAAAGGGTGATATGTTGTGGGGTATTCAGAAAGCAGAAATGAATTTGCAAAGACGGGCACAAGAGGTCAGAAAGATATAGTAAGCCATAAAATTATTATAACAGGTCGGACACAGGGAATAATATCAGGCGTATTAGATGTTATTGAATTCGATAATAATATGGTTAATTTAGATACATCTATGGGCAGGCTTATTATTAAGGGCAGGGAAATGAAAGTAAAGGGGATTAATCTGGAGAAGTCAGAGGCCTGTCTCTTATACACATCTCCGAGCCCACGAGACCGAGGCTGATCTCGTA
>ENA-OZMA01000151-OZMA01000151.1-human-gut-metagenome-genome-assembly--contig:-NODE-151-length-7479-cov-3.667699_pt1 | contig 7479 bp, 5 predicted proteins | sample MGYA00244186_ERZ653807 | MGnify/ENA primary metagenome ERZ653807 (study PRJEB26926, sample SAMN06164404) | human gut metagenome | biome: ENVO:00009003; feature: ENVO:2100002; material: ENVO:00002003...
GGTCTCGTGGGCTCGGAGATGTGTATAAGAGACAGAAACCATCCGCCACGGTTGGCAGATAATGGCGATGGATGCACACTTTCCAATATCAGGTGCTTGCTCGTGTCGATGAGTTTCGCCTTGCTTCGGGCATAACCGCCCCAAAGGATAAACACCAGGTGTTCCTTGTCCTTGCTGAGTGCCTTGATGGCTGCATCGGTAAACTCCTCCCAGCCTTTGCGCTGATGACTCGCAGCCTGATGGGCACGAACGGTCAACGTGGCGTTGAGCAACAATACTCCCTGCTTTGCCCAGCGGGTTAAATCGCCCGTGGCTGGCATCGGAGTACCGAGATCCATCTGAATCTCCTTGAATATATTAATCAATGATGGTGGGAAAGTGATTCCGTCCGGCACAGAGAAACTCAGTCCCATCGCCTGACCCGGCTCATGGTATGGGTCCTGTCCGATAATCACTACCTTTACATCATCAAAAGGACAGAGATTGAAGGCATTGAAAATCAAACGGCCCGGAGGATAACAGGGTGTACGAAGGTATTCCTCTTTTACGAAGTTTGTGAGGTCAACAAAATACTGCTTGTCGAATTCTTCTCCTATATGCTGTTTCCAACTTTCTTCTATCTTTACGTCCATAATGATTTAAGTTAAAGAAGTCAAGGCTCCAAAAAGCCTTGACTTCCGAAATTATTATTAGTCAATAATCAAGTTCTCACCTGTCATATCAGCTGGCTGCTCCAAGCCCATAATGTGGAGGATAGAAGGAGCAACGTCTGCCAAACGGCCATCCTTAACGGTAGCTGAGTTGTTGTCAGTTACGTAGATGAATGGAACTGGGTTCAAAGAGTGAGCGGTGTTTGGTGTACCGTCCTCGTTGATAGCGTGGTCTGCATTACCGTGGTCAGCGATGATGATAGCCTCATAATCGTTAGCCTTAGCAGCCTCGATAACGTCCTTTACGCAGTTGTCAACAGCGTGAACAGCCTTAGCGATAGCGTTGTAGATACCTGTGTGACCTACCATATCACCATTAGCGAAGTTTACAACGATGAAGTCGTACTCCTGAGTGTTGATTGCACCAACCAACTTATCCTTTACCTCGTAAGCGCTCATCTCTGGCTTCAGGTCGTATGTAGCCACCTTTGGAGAAGGAACCAGGATACGGTCCTCGCCCTCGTATGGAGTCTCACGACCACCATTGAAGAAGAATGTTACGTGAGCATACTTCTCTGTCTCTGCAGTGTGGAGCTGCTTCTTGCCCTGTGCGCTCAAGTACTCGCCGAGAGTGTTCATTACGTTCTCCTTAGGGAAGAGGATGTGAACGCCCTGGAAGCTTGCATCGTATGGAGTCATGCAGTAGTACTGCAAGTCCTTGATGGTGTGCATGCCTTCCTCTGGCATATCCTGCTGAGTCAATACCTGTGTCAACTCCTTGGCACGGTCGTTACGGTAGTTGATGAAGATAACAACATCACCCTCCTGAATAGTACCGTCAACCTTAGAGTTATTGATTGGCTTGATGAACTCGTCAGTTACGTCCTCATCATAGCTCTCCTGCATTGCCTTCACCATATCGTCAGCCTGCTTACCCTTACCCTCAACGAGCAAGTCGTATGCTTCCTTCACACGGTTCCAGCGCTTGTCACGGTCCATAGCATAGAAACGACCTACGATGCTTGCGATGTGTGCACCGTTCTTGTCGCAGCAAGCCTGAACCTCCTCAATGAAGCCCTTACCGCTCTTAGGGTCTGTATCACGGCCATCCATGAAGCAGTGAACGTATGTCTCCTTCAAACCATATTCCTTACCAATCTCAATCAACTTGAAGAGGTGATCCAAAGAAGAGTGAACACCACCGGTAGAAGTCAAGCCCATCAAGTGGAGTTTCTTACCAGTCTTCTGAGCATAGCTGTAAGCGTTGATGATCTCCTGATTCTTCAAGATGTCACCGCTCTCGCAAGCCTTGTTGATCTTAACGAGGTCCTGATATACCACACGACCAGCACCGATGTTGAGGTGACCTACCTCTGAGTTACCCATCTGACCGTTAGGAAGACCTACGTCCTCGCCACAAGTCTGGAGAGTAGAATGTGCTGAAACTGCTGTCAAATAATCGAGATAAGGAGTTGGAGTCTTGAAGATAACATCACCCTTATCATGCTTACCGATTCCCCATCCGTCGAGAATCATTAAAAGAGCTTTTTTTGCCATAATTACATAAAATAATTTAAATTCGAATTTCTGCCTGCAAAGTTACAACAAAATAGGTGAAGGACAAAATAAATTAAGATAAAAAAACTCCCACCTTTCTAAAAAGATGAGAGTTGATAACAAGATCAACAGGTTCGCAGGATATATCCTTTCTTGATGACAGCTTCGATACTTACCTTTTCATCCAGGTTCAATGCCCGGCGAAGATAGGTAATCTGCACGTTCAGGGCAAGGGAATTGGAGTATGAATCATCACCCCAGACTTCATTCAGTATGAAATCCCGCTCTACAAGCTGGTTCTGGTTCTCGGCAAGAAGCTTCAGAATTTCAGCTTGACGAGATGTGATGACTACTCTGGAATTACCACATAGCAGTTCATTCTGCGCATAGTAGAAAGCAATGGAACCGATAAAAACAGCAGATTCTTCACCTTTGCCGCCTTCTTTCGGTTGCTTCAACTCATAAATCATATTCTTCAGGAACTCATGGCGAATACCATCAATGCGTTTCTGGAAGACTATGGTCTTAACCAGATAATACAGACATCCTATCAAGATGAAAAAGAGAAAGATGCTTCCTATCAATTGCCACATCATGGCTTTGAGCGTTCGAGTAATAGGAATGGGCACCTGAAAAGAAATACCTTGGCGAAACATTGGGTTCGTCTGATACTTTACCGTCACCACACGTGACCATCTGCCTTCGACATCATATTTTGCATTCAGGAAGACAGTCTTGTAATCCAGATGGCGAAAAAAGGATATCTTCCCATATCCCTTATCATCCAGTAATCTTTGATAAGAAGCCAATGAGGGATGCTTACCTATATAAGCCAGATATCTGCTGATGATGAGATAAGCATCATCACCCGTAAGATCAGGATCATTCAAACGGACAAGAAAGCGGTGATTGTTCCAAAAAGAAAGCGTTGTACGGCTACACCCCTTCTTCATATCATATTCAGATTCTACCTTGAGCATAATCGTATCTCTTCTACCTTTCGTAGATGAATTCTCCTGTAACTTTTTTCTATTCTTCAAATCTTGCGCCAACACCTCGTCACAATCCTTCTTGAATTGCTCTACCTGCTGGTCTAAGCTATATTGACATTGAAGATGGAGCCAATAAGCCTGCGTGCAGAACAACAAAACAATTGCTACTCCACATACCATCCATACTATTTTCAGCTTACTGTTACTGTTCATACTTTCCTGATCTTTTGAATTTTGACGGCAAAGTTACTGAAAAATCCGTAAACAAAGACAAGAGTAATAAAATAATAATAGGCGAAAAGAAGCAAAAGTAATAACTCAGTAACAGAAATCATCGATTTCATCGGATGATCTCAGTACCTTTGCATCACAAAACGAATGAAACAGATAAAATAATGAATAAATAGACGAAGATTATGAAAAAGGTATTATTGATGGCATGGCTTGCATTATATGCTTGCATGCTCCAAGCGCAAACAGTAAACCTGTTCGATGAATCAAGCATTGGCATGGGAGATTCCATTGATCAGGTAAAGTATCAGGTAGTATATGATGCCGAGTATATTTACGAAAAGAAATATACCAAGACCGACACCCTCATTGGCCGTATCGAAGAGAAAATGCTCTTGCAGATTGGCAACAAGTATTCCGCATTCTACAGTTATCCGATATACCAAAGAGACTCTACCATCTCCGCAAATATGGCAAAAGGAATACCTGTCAATTTCTCCGGTAATGGCGGACAGATTAATTGGAAAGTATATAAGAACTATCCAGAACAGGGCAAGACTGCCTATCTCGATTTCTTTGCTGCTGACAGATATTTGTGCATTGAACCGATGGAACCGATAGACTGGCAACTCACAGACAGTATCGATTCCATCTGCGGTTACGAGTGCCACCAGGCTATTGCCAAGTTTAAGGGTAGAACATGGATTGCATGGTACACGGAAGACATCCCTATTGACAATGGTCCCTGGAAGCTGAGCGGACTGCCTGGATTGATTCTCAAAGCTCACGACTCCGAGAACGATTATGGATTTACAGCTGTAGGACTCACAACAGGCAAAGGCTCCATACCTATCTATTATAAAGGTAAGACTTTCGAGCCTATCGACCGCAAATCATTGACCTCCATTTACAAAAAATACTATGCCGATCCAATCGGTTATCTGCTTCAAGATGCCAAGTATGCTGCAATTGTAAAGATCAAGGATGAAAAAGGAAATATCCTGAAGCATTCCAAGCGTGCTGAGCCATACAATCCGATTGAAAGATAATTAGCAGTTTACTTTTTTGCCAGACAAGCGTCTTAAAGACATTAGCAAGATAAGTGTCTAAGGTAAAATAGAAAAGAGAGAAAAAAGATGAAGAAAATAATAGTTCTTTTCACTATTCTGTTCGTGGCGTGCCATGCGTTTGCCCAAGAGAAGATTAGCGGTTATGTTGAAGATTCACTTACACACAACCGTCTGACCAACGTATCGGTTACGCTGCTGCGCAATGGAAAGCCCTTGAAGTTTACACGCAGCAAGGAAGACGGAACTTTCCTGATTCCCATAGCACAAAAGCAAACTGGCGATATGCTGCAAGCTTCCTATATGGGCTATAAAAAGCAAAAAACGGCGGTTTCATCAGAAAAAGAAACCATCATCAGTATGGCTTCAACAGCTTTTGTCTTGAAGGAAGTACAAGTAAAAGGCTCTCGCATCACAGGGCGGGATACCATTTCTTTCGATCTCACCCGCTTTGCCAATGAACGTGACAACAGTCTGAAGGATGTACTGAAAAAGCTGCCTGGCGTGGATATAGAGAAGAATGGCCGTATCAACTACAATGGTAAGCCCATCAACCGATTCACTGTGGAAGGTCTCGACCTGACCGGTGGCAAATATAACCAGCTGGAAGAAAACATCAAGGCGAAAGATGTGAAAAAGGCCGAAGTCATCGAGCATGACCAACCTATCAAAGCGCTCCAGAACAAGACCTTTACGGATAATGTAGCGATGAACATCGCCCTGAAAGACAGTGCCCGCGACAAACTGATGCCCACCCTCAAGCCTTACATGCTCGTAGGGCATCCGTCCCACATAGGCGGAAGCATCAACATTATGCAAATTGGCAAGAAGAAACAGATGATGTATGATGCAGAATACGACAGAACAGGCAAAAATCTCGGCTATGCACTTAACCAACTCGCATCTTACAGCAATCGTCTGGCTCCAGCCTCCCTTCCATCATGGATATCAGTACCATCGCTTGACGCTCCTATCGACGAAGAACGCCTGCGCTTCAACACCTCGCAAAAATACTCCATCAACCATATCAAGAAGAACAAGGACGATGCAGAGACTCGCATAGAAGCCAACTATCTTCGTACGGTAACCCGACAAGAGCGAGAGAACATGAGTATCTACGACCTCGGCGGCGAAGCTCCCACAGTTACCACGGAGCACAACCACAAGACGATGATCAGCGATGCCTTCAATCTGCAATGGGAGAACAAGGTAAACAAGGCTGAGCATTATGGCAACGAGAGCATCGGCCTCAGCGCAGCACAAAGCGATGGTTTGTCAAACATCAACGACACGCTTACCCAACGTGTCCGCATCCCAAAGCTCGACCTCTCGGCAAGTATCTACCGCCTCTTCGTCTTCAAGAAAAGTCAACTCTCTTGGCGTAGCACTGCCGACTATCACCATAGTGTGGCGGACCTCTACGTTAACGACGAGCGCAATCGCATCCGCACCAACCTTTGGCATACTGCCCACGCCTTACAGTGGATGAGGAATCGCTTCCACTGGACACAGGAATATAGAATGAGTATCGACCTCAACAACATTTATGCGAAATATCAGGAAAGAAGCGATGAAATCGGAAAAAACAGTCTTAACATCACAGGGAAGTTCACCCCTTACTGGCAATACAAGACCGAGACGTTCCGTATGTCGTTCTCTCCCGATTTCATCTGGGAACGCTTCACCTATCCACAGAAAACTCTACTTACCATATCACCCTACCTTTACTTATATAAGAAATTGGATTTCCGTAGAGAGTTGACTATCTACACAGGATACAGTACCGGAACGGGCAATGCCACCAACTACGCCATGAAGCAATATCGTCAAAGTTATCGCTCTTGGTACACTTCGAGCGACATCATTCCGATAACTCGCTCTCTTTATGGCAAGTTGAGTTACGACTACAAGCGCCCTATCAAGGAAATCTTCTTCAGCACATCGGTCAATGCCAGCAAAAACTGGATGAACACGGCATCCGACCTACGCATCGAGGATGGCAAATACTATACCTCATTATATAAGCAGGACAGCAAGAGCAACAACATCGGAGGTTCGCTCTATATCTCCAAGGGTTTCTACGACCTTCATCTGAAGACCCGTCTGGAGGGCAGTTACAACTACAGCAAGGGTGAGCAATACAGCAGCGGCAAAGCCATCAGCTACACCGCGGACAACTATACTGTGAAACCTAGTATCGACTTCTCGCCGTCCTGGTGTGCCTTTAGCTATGAGGGAGAATTCTCTTTTTACAACTCGAAACGTCAAAAAATGGCGAAGTCATCGTTATTTAATTGGCGCCAAAGCGTATCTGCCACCGCTACCATCAGCCATGTGGACCTCTCCTTCTCGCTCGTACATTATCGCAATGAGCTGCAAGAGGGCAACCACCTAAACACCCTTCTTGGCGATGCCTCGGCAGTATGGAGAATGAAAAAGCTCCGCCTTTCAGCAGAGCTTCGAAACCTTTTCAACAAGAAGAACTATATGGAAACCATCTATAGCGGCATCAGTACATTGACCGACAGCTATCATCTTCGCCCCCGCGAACTGATGATTTCCGCCCAGTATTCCTTTTAAACAAGAGGGTGTGTCATAAGTTCACGACACACCCTCTTTTTGGTTACATAAACTGAAGTTTCAAAAATGGGGAGTTAAAGAAATGACCGCCAAGCAGACTGACGACCGTACCAAGACAGACAGTCTGCAACAGATGACAGCAACCTACAAAAAAAACAGAAAGATAATATTATTTTGCTCTACACAAGAAAAAAAGAAAGATCTTTCAACACAAGCTGGCAGAAAGCACACAAAGACTAACGAGAGCATCACCATCTTCACTTGTTTTCCAAACTCACACAAGTACACGTTTAAGAAGTATCGTCGCTGAGCATCAGACTTTTAAACATCTGCAAAACCTGCAAACACATACACAAAAAGGCGATACAGAAAGTATAAACAGAAGGACAAAAAAAATGCCCC
>ENA-OZMA01000173-OZMA01000173.1-human-gut-metagenome-genome-assembly--contig:-NODE-173-length-7037-cov-3.014323_pt1 | contig 7037 bp, 6 predicted proteins | sample MGYA00244186_ERZ653807 | MGnify/ENA primary metagenome ERZ653807 (study PRJEB26926, sample SAMN06164404) | human gut metagenome | biome: ENVO:00009003; feature: ENVO:2100002; material: ENVO:00002003...
TGTATAAGAGACAGATATTATTGAGAGCCTCGATGTATGCCTTGGCCACATTCATACTCAAATCGTTGCGTGCCTTACTCAGGTCGGCATCAGCTGCATCAAGATTGAGTTTGCTAAGACGTATGTTGTGGGTCGTCTTGTTGCCATCGAAGAGAGAGACTGTTGTGCCCAATGAGAAAGAGGTAGAACTGGTGGTACGGTCTTCGTAAGTATTCTGTGCCGTCAGTCCACGACCGAAGGAGATGTTCTCGCCAACCGAGGCATTGAGGTCGGGTAGGCGAGAGTTCTTATTGGTATTGAGCTGCAAAGCCTGCTGCTCGCGTATGTTCTGCATCTGCTTCACCGTGATATTGTGCTCTAAAGCATAGTCGATGCACTGGCGAAGGCTCCATGCCTTCTGCGCCTGAGCCTCGCCCAAAGCAAAGAAAGCCATTGCCGACAATATAGTAAAACGGATATTCATCATTTTCATGCTTTATTTATTAGTATGCTTATTCATCATCCTTGTTGTCTGCTACAACCTGCGGACCTCTTACCTTGTCCTTCAGACTCAGACCTTTCTTGATTTCTATGTTCACACCATCGCTTAAGCCGGTGGTTACCTGTTTGCGCTCGTAGGTCTTCTTCTCGCCGCTGCCCTTTACGATATAGACAAAGGTGCTGTCGCCGCTGAACTCGATGGCACTCTCCGGAATGGTGAGAACCTTCAGAGCCTTGGATAATACAATCTCAGCGTTGGCACTATAGCCGGAACGGATCTTACCGCCCTTTACTGAGCGGACGGCTGCCTTTACCTCAAACTGGTTGGCTCCATTGTTTTCAACAGCCTTTGGAGAGATGTATTCCAAATTTGCATCAAACTTGAGATCCTGCAGGGCACCAATGGTGATCTTCATCGGCATTCCCACTACGAGATTGCCCACCTCCGTCTCGTCAATATTGCCACGGAAGATGAGGTCGTTCATGTTTGCCACACTGGCGATGGTGGTTCCGTCATTAAAGGTGTTGGCAAGAATCACGGAGTTACCCACCTTGACAGGAATATCGAGGATAATTCCCGAAATGGTAGAACGGATGAGGGTGGAAGAGGCGCTGGCGTTGCTCTTGGAAACACCATCACGAACTACTTCGAGCGCATCCAGGGCGGCAACCTTCTCCTCCTTTGCCTGCTGCAACGACTGCTTCACCTTGTCAAACTCATCGGCGCTGACCAGCTGCTTCTTGTAGAGCTGTTCCTCGCGACCATAGTTTACTTGTGCCTGCTTCAGGTTAATTTCGGCAAGGCGCACACGAGCCTGCGCTGAACTGAGCTGTCCCATATCCGGAATCACCTTTACCTTGGCGATTACCTCGCCTGCCTGCACGAAATCGCCTGCCTGCTTGCAGATTTCGGTGATGATACCGCTGATCTGAGGCTTAACGTTCACCTCGTTGCGAGGCTCTATCTTACCCGTAATCACTGTGGTCTTCAACACATCGCCCATCTTTGGGGTAAACTCGGTATATTCCACAGGCTTAGGCTGTGATTTCTCATAAAGGAACACGAAGGTTCCGATGAAAATCAAGGCGACTATCGCCGCAACTATCAACTTTGAATACTTTTTCATATCTTTTTATATCTTATTTTTCTTTTATTCGTCTCTCATTGCATCTACCGGCTTGATGCTCATGGCTCGCCAGGCTGGGGCAAGTCCGGCTAGGCCGCCAAGGATGCAGATGAGGATGGCTGAAGAGATGGCTGTCCAGAAATCTACCTGGAAGTGGGCGGTGAGAATGCCATCCGTGGTGTTCGCCATCTCCAGCATCTGCAGGATGGCTACTCCGAAGATGATGCCGCTCATGCCTGCCACCAGGGTGAGGAGAATACTCTCTGAGATGATTTGCGAGAGAATCATCTTCGGTGTGGCGCCGATGGCTCGGCGAATGCCTATCTCGGTGGTTCGCTCCTTCACCGTTACCATCATGATGTTGGAAACTCCGATGGCGCCGGCGAGAAGGGTGCCGATACCTACCAGCCAGATGAGGAAGTTGACGCCCTTAAACAGGTTGTCGAGCATCTGGAAGAGCACCTCCGTATTGAACACCATGATTCCTTTTTCATCTGAAGGGTCGATGTTGTGAGCCCTGGCTATGGTTTCACGCATTCGCTGGGCGATGCTGCTCATTACCACGCCCGGCTTACCGGTGGTAGCGATGATGTCGATGGCGGTTCCGCGGTTGTAGGCGGTGCGGAGCACGGATTGCGGAATGGTGATGGTTTCGTCGGCTCTACCGCCGAAGTTCACGCCATTTCCCGAGCGGTAATCCACACCCACCACCGTGTAATAGGTAGAATCCATTCGCACGCTCTTGCCGCACGGGTCGCCTCCGCCGGGGAAGAGGGTCTTGTAAATCTGTTTGCCGATGACGCAAACCTTGCGCTGGCGGCGCACATCCATCTCGTTGATGTATCTGCCGTAAAACATTTTAGGTGCGGAAACCTGGGCGTAATCGGGATTCACGCCCTGCGTGCTGCCGCTGAATTTCTTGTCGCCAAACACCACCGACTTGTTGCCTCCGAAGAGCAGCGGGGTAATGACATCGAGTTCGGGCACCCTGTGGCGCAGTCGCTCCAGGTCTTTCTCTTCCATCTGCCAGGAGCGCCCCTTGTTGAATCCCTTGTAGGGCTTGGTGGTGTTCTGTGCCCAGATGATGGCGGTGTTGGTGGCAAAGCCTGTGAAGTTGTTCTGCAGTATCTCCTTCAGTCCCTGTCCGCCACCCATCAGGGCGATGAGCATAAACACGCCCCAGAACACGCCGAAGCCCGTGAGCAGACTGCGGCTCTTGTTCCTCGTGATGGTGTCGAGAATCTCTTTATATGTATCTAAATCTAATCGCATAATAATAATTTATAGTTTATTCCGCTCTCAGCGCCTCTATCGGTCGGATTCTTGCAGCCTTGATGGCTGGGATGAGTCCGGCGATGGTGCCTGCGATGACGATGGCGATGGTAGCACCGATGCAGGTGCCGAGGCCTACCGTAGGGTTCACAAACATGGCGGCTTTAAACAGTCCGGTATCTACGGTGGTGTGGCCGATGGTTGCGTCCATGATTTCGTTTGCCGCCACGCCGCATACCATTCCGATGTAGCCGAAGAACGAGGTGATGATGATGCTCTCGGTGATGATGAGCTTCAGTATCGACCAAGGTTTGGCTCCGATGGCTTTTCTTACACCAAACTCTCGGGTTCGCTCCTTCACGGTGATGAGCATGATGTTGCTAACGCCCACGATGCCGCTCAGCAGGGTGAACAGACCTACTATCCAGAGTGCCGTCTGCATGATGGCGATTCCCTGGTTCATCTGGATGTTGTCCATGTATCGGTTCCAGAGCCAGATGGTGCGGTCGTCATCAGGTGCAGCCTGATGGTTGTTGTTGATGCTGGCACGATAGTTCTTCTCAAACTGCTCGTTATCTTCCTGGGTCTTCAGATTCTTGATGGTGAACTCCAGACTTCCTGCATCATCGCCCTTGGCATAGATGGTCTTGATGGTGGAGTAGGCGATGAAGGCTTCGGTATTGTTGCGCGATTCATCATCCTTGTAAATTCCTACCACCTGGAAGTTGAGGTTGCTGATCTTTACGTTCTTGCCCACCAGCGAACGGTAGTCTTTGCAGAGTTCCTTGGCCTGGCTTCGGCTCAGCACCACATTCTTGCGCTGCTCCTTCATATCGATTTCGTTGATGAATCGTCCGGCAATCAGCTCCGTCTTGTCGATTTTGGGATGTGTAGGAGCCACACCCACCAACGACTGGCTTGCCACATAATTATCGCCATAATTGATGTTCACGTTATACTGTTCCAGTCTTCCACCCACATCATCCACGTACTGGCCGTAGGTCTGGTTGCTGATGAGGATGTCCCTGTCGTTGAGCGTGATGCTTCTGCCTTCCTTCAGTCCCTTGTAAGCCTTGGAGGTTTCGCCCGGGAATACTCGCATGGAGTTGGCAAGGAATCGGGTGCTTTGCTGCAACTGGGCATTAATCAGTCCGTTGCCGGCGCCCAGCAGGAATATCAGCATGAAGATTCCCCAGGCAACGGCAAATCCCGTGAGCGAAGTGCGGAGCTTGTTGCGCTTCGACGTGCTCCATATTTCTTTGATTAATTCTCTCATGTTCCAAGTTCAAAGTTATTTCACGTAGTCTTTCGATACGAGATGATGGTCTCTGTTGTCTTCGATGCTTCCGATGAGTCCGTCCTTGATATGGATAACCTTATCGGTCTCGTTGGCAACACCGCTTTCGTGGGTTACCACCACGATGGTCATTCCCTCTTTCTGGTGCAGTTCCTTCAGCAGGTCCATCACTTCCACGCTCGTTTTGGAGTCGAGGGCTCCGGTAGGCTCATCGGCTAGGATGATTTCCGGTTTGGTGATGAGGGCACGGGCGATGGCTACACGCTGCTTCTGTCCTCCCGACATCTCGTTAGGATAATGGTTGGCCCATTGCTTCAAGCCCAGTTTGTCGAGATATTCCATCGCCAGTTCGTGGCGCTTCTTGCGGCTCACGCCCTGGTAGAAGAGTGGAAGCTCCACGTTTTCCACCGCTGTCTTGAACGAGATGAGGTTGAACGACTGGAAGATGAAGCCAATCATCTTGTTGCGGTATTCGGCAGCACGGGTTTCCGAGAGGTCTTTGATGAGCACATCATTGAGTCGGTATTCGCCCGTATCGTAGTTGTCGAGAATACCCAGTATATTTAATAAGGTGGATTTTCCCGAGCCGGAAGCACCCATGATGCTGACGAACTCGCCACGTTCGATGTCGAGGTCGATGCCCTTGAGCACCTCGAGTTTGCCAAACGACTTGTGTATGTTGCGTAGTGTGATCATGTGCATTAGGGGCTTAAAAGCATCGGCACACAGGCATAAAGTCTGCGTGCCGATCATGCTTATCTGTCTTGTTGTAAAGACTGTTATGTGTTATTTCTTAGCAGCGGGTGCGGCTGTTGTAGCAGAGGCCGTGATGCCGAGTTTCTTCATTACTACCGAAGTGACATCGGTGCTAAGTGTCTCGTTGATTACGATGCCAGCCTGCTGCGAGGCGTTTTTGTCGATGATGTAGACGTAGCCGCCCTCTTGTGCCACTGTGTTGACAGCGTTCATCACCTTCTGCATGATGGGCTGCATTTTCTTTTGCTGCTCCTGCTGGAACTTTTCAGTGTTGTCCTGCTGTGCCTGCTGCAAACGCTGGTACATATCCTGCAGTTCCTGCTGATGACGCTCCTTTATGTTGGCGGGAGTAGCGTCGGTATCTTCCTTCTGATACTTCTCGGCCTTTGTTTGGAGTTCCTTCTGCATACCTTCAATTTCGCTCTGGTACTGCTTGCCGAGGGCCTCGATGCTTGCTTGTGCTGTTTTGAACTCGGGCATGGCTTGCATGATGGTGCCATAGTCGAAGTGTGCAAACTTTTGAGCGCAAAGGCTCAGAGGTGCTACAAAGAGCACGAGTAATAAGAGTTTCTTAAACATTTCTGTGTGATGTGTTGTGTTGTTTGATGATTTTGCCGCAAAGTTAGTGTATGACGGGAGATGGGCAAAGCGAAAAAGCAAAAAAGAAACTAAATTGATGCGCGAATGCGTTGTCAATGTGTTGCTTGCCATGCTCGCTAATGTGCATATCAGTCTGTCAGATTGCTGATATGCTATATCCTCCCTGCCAAGTTTGGCCGCCGTGAACGCAGTTGATGTAGGGGCGCTCGCTCACAGGGCCGTTGAAACCCTGGTGGTCGCACAAGCCATACCATGGTTCGCAGCACACAAAGGGCGTGTGCACACCCTGCGGACTCCAAAAGAGCCACGCCGGGGCATCGCAAGCCACACGGGCCACCGGCTGGCGGTTGCGGTCGAGCACGGTGGCCGCTGTCACCTCATGATTTTCAAAGATAAGGGCCTCGTGACTGAATGTCTCCACCGAGATGGGTATCAAGCCATCGGCATCGGCCGGCACGCTGTAAGTGTCAGGTTCAAGGCAACCTTGCTCGCCGGCGCGCAGCACATGGGTTGGATTGCCCTCAAGTTGCAAATAGCCGTCTACGGTGTGTGACTCGTCCCAATCGGGCAATACGATGGCGGGGTGACCGCCTAACTGGAACCACAGGTCGCAGCCCGAGGGGTTGTGTACACTGAAGTCGGCTCGGAGCGTGCGGTTGTCGAGCGTGTAGGTAACGGTGAGTCTGAAGGCATAGGGGAACACCTTGAATGTGCCCACGGTGCTGCATATCTCGAAGGTGGCGCGGTCAGTCTGCACATCAATGGCGCGCCAAGTGGCACGACGCACAAAGCCATGTTTGCTTATTTGCAATTCTGCACCATCGATGCGGCATGTGCCGTTCCACAATCCGCCCACAATGGGGAAGAGTATGGGCGAATGGCCGTTCCACCATTTGGCATCGCCGTGCCACATATACTCGCGCCCGCTCTTACAGCAGCGCAGGCTTTGCACTTCGGCCCCCACCTCACTGATGGAAGCTGTTATTATTCCGTTTGAAATCTGTACCATGATTTGTATACATTAATTGCCTACGGCGTCCGCCCATTAGCATATTAGCACATTAACATATTAGCACATTAACATATTAGCACATTAACGCGCGCACTACCCCACACTGCCCTCGAGCGACACGCTGAGCAGTTTGGTAGCCTCAACGGCAAACTCCATAGGCAGTTTGTTAATCACCTCCTTGGCATAGCCGCCCACAATGAGCGACACCGCGTCCTCGGTAGGTATGCCGCGCTGGTTGCAGTAGAGCAGCTGGTCCTCCGATATTTTAGAGGTGGTAGCCTCGTGCTCCACGGTAGAGTCTGGGTTAGCCACGTCAATGTAGGGGAAAGTGTGTGCGCCACACTCCGAGCCCAGCAGCAAAGAGTCGCACGACGAGTAATTGCGCGCACCGGCCGCCTTGCTGCCCACCTTTACCAGTCCGCGGTAAGAGTTCTGGCTCTTGCCGGCCGAAATGCCCTTCGATATTATGGTGCTGCGCGTGTTGCGCCCAATG
>ENA-OZMA01000176-OZMA01000176.1-human-gut-metagenome-genome-assembly--contig:-NODE-176-length-7012-cov-5.323846_pt1 | contig 7012 bp, 8 predicted proteins | sample MGYA00244186_ERZ653807 | MGnify/ENA primary metagenome ERZ653807 (study PRJEB26926, sample SAMN06164404) | human gut metagenome | biome: ENVO:00009003; feature: ENVO:2100002; material: ENVO:00002003...
CGAGATCAGCCTCGGTCTCGTGGGCTCGGAGATGTGTATAAGAGACAGATGATATGTGAGTTACAAGGAGGAACTCATAATGATATTAAAGAATCAAATCATAACGAATATAAAAATCAAAAGTGTCAATGACCTATACAAATTAAAACCATTTTTTGAGGATGGCACATTGAAGATTAATAAAAGTCAAATAGCTAGAGAATTGGAGGTAGATAGACGAACTGTTGATAAATATATAAACGGATATACAAAACCAAAAACAAGGAACTGTGATGACTGTATTACGCCTTTTTACGACATAATTGCTGAATTATTATCTGATAAAAACCAACAGGTATTCTACTATAGAAAAGTGTTATGGCAATACCTAGTTGATAATCATGGCTTTACAGGTGTTTATTGTAACTTCTGTCATTATCTCAGGAAATATCCTGAATTCGATTTATATTTCAAAAAAAGCAGACCATCAAATACCAATAAGGTTACTGTCAGATACGAAACACCTATGGGCAGACAGGCTCAGCTTGATTGGAAAGAATCTATTCCGTTTGTTCTTTCTTCAGGTGAAACTATAGAAGTGAATATTTTCGTCCTGTTGCTTTCATATTCAAGATTCAGAGTATACAGGGTTTCACTTTCTAAAACACAGGATATACTCTTTGCATTTCTTGACGATGCATTTGAAACATTTGGTGGTGTTCCGGATGAAATAGTTACAGATAACATGAAAACTGTTATGGATGAAGCAAGAACAGAATATTATGCTGGTAAAGTTAATAATAAATTTCAGCAGTTCGCAGATGATTATGGTTTTAAAGTTCAACCTTGTATTGCCGGACATCCTCATACTAAAGCTAAAGTTGAGGCACCTATGAAAATACTGGATGAAATAAGAGCTTATAATGGAAAGTTGAATTACAGGGAATTAGTTGAATTAGTTACAAGAATCAATAATCGTGTCAATGCACAGGTAAATCAGGGAACAGGAAGAATACCATTGATGTATTATAACAAAGAAAAGGCTTTCTTAAACAACCTGCCCGCTGATAACATAAGAAAGCCTTACCAAATAACCACAAATACCGTAAAAGTCAATCATTCAAGTATGTTCCATTATAAAGGATGCCAGTACTCCGTACAACCGGAGTACGTAGGAAAGGTTGTCTCCCTACAGGTATATGATGGTTATATACATGTGTATTGTAACATGGAATTTATAACTATTCATCAATTAAGTTCAAAAAATTAAATTATATTTCAGAACATTATGCTGCAATTGCTAGAAAATCACATATTTTCAAGGATGAGCACATAATGGATAGAGCCAAAGAAAATTTTGAAATTATAGGAAGGGTTTATGATTATGAGTAACAGTACATACAATCAGCTGACAGCAAATCTGGAATTACTGAAATTAAGCCAGATGAAGCTTCATCTTGATGAAATAAGAGATTTTGTAACAACAAACAGCTTATCATTCACAGAAGGCTTATTGAAGCTAAGCAATTATGAAGTGGATTTTAAGGAACAGAATGCATCAAGATCTATGATAAAAGCTGCAGCATTTCCTTTTGTAAAAGAACTAAAGGATTATAACTTTGAATTTCAGCTAAGCATAAATGAGTAGGAAATGAGGGAGCTTACAAGCCTTGGTTTTATTGAAAAGAATGAAAACATAGTGTTTCTTGGTCCGAGTGGAGTTGGTAAGACACATCTTGCAACTTCAATTGGTATTGCAGCTGCAAAAAAACGTGTAAGCACATATTTTATAAAGTGTAATGATCTGTTGCAGCAATTAAAACGTGCACAGTTGGAGAACCGCCTTGATGCCAGATTAAAACACTTCAGTAAATACCGTCTTCTTATCATTGATGAATTAGGGTATCTGCCGATTAACAAGGAGGATTCAAACTTATTTTTTCAGCTTATAGATATGCGTTATGAAAAGAAAAGCACAATACTGACCACAAATATGAATTTTAATGAATGGGATGGAATATTTTATGATGCAGTAGTTGCAAATACAATAATGGACAGAATATTACATCATGCACATGTAGTACCTATATCAGGAAAATCATACAGACTAAAAGATCATTTAAGACAAACAGACTAATTGTACATTTTTATATAATATTTTTTGTACATTAGGTCTTGACATTTTATAAACAAGCGTCCCCCCGGACGCTTAACGCCCTGTCATGGATACTTTCCTTAAATAGTATCCTAACATAAGAACCAATGCCTCTGCAAGAGAAAAAATTATTGGTTATCAAGAATAAGGTCTATCATATCTTGCTTTCCATTAGTGTATGCTACTCTATCATCTGCATACTTACTTTCCAGTTCTTCCTTTACCTTCTGATACTGCAAAGCCATATTCTCATTATCATTTAGATAATCTCTGAAATGAATATAATTTTTCCACGCAGTTCCATTCCCTTTCACAATATGAATATGGTGCGTTCTTGTATCATTTTCCATATCGCCCATTACATAAAGAAGCTGACGTTCCACATCTGAACCGCGATAAAATATTCCCACTTGTCGTAATTGCTCATTATGTAACATTACCTTATCAAAATCAGTTACCCCAACGACAATATCAATAATCGGTTTTGCTTTAATTGTCGGTATTGCTGTACTTCCAATATGCTGTATATCAATAGCATCATCTCCTAATATAGATTTAAGTATTTTGATTGTTTGAATGGCAGCCTCATCCCACTGTTTATCATGTTGTTCAAGCTGCACTATTCCTCTTTTTAATCCTAATGACATAGCAATCTCCTTAATATTACATCACAATTTCACTATCGAAATATTGCTCCTGAAAATAAATCTGCTGCCTAATCTCATCTTTTGAAAACATCATTCCGTCAGGTACAACTACCCATTTTTCTTCTACATCATCTTTCCTATGAACAATAGCAATAATTTTACCTGTAAACTTCTTTACTGGTTCATTTACACCTAATATATAAGCGTCCTGCTCTTCTCCATCTGGTGCCATAACTCCTTCAATGTAACCATAATTTATTGGATAATACATATCCTTATATTCAGGATGATAACTTCCTAATGGTCTATCAACCGTGACAGTTACTGTTGCTCCGATTATAGAATTATTTTTTACCCGTAAATACTTTTCTATCAATTTCGGCTGTATCAACGGATATGTCCAGTTCTCAGGCAAATCATCCATAAGCACAACTTTCTCCATCTCGCTATGTAATTCTTTCGCAAACTCTGTTATCTCTGCAAAACAAAGCAGTCCAAATGTTTCTTCACCAGTATCATTTACTCTAGTCTTACCTGTCACCGAATATACGCATATTGGTTTTATCTCAAATTTGATAGCTCCTGTTTCTTCCTGCAACTCTCTTTTAGCAGTTTCAAGAATATTTTCCCCAGCTTCTCTATGCCCTCCCGGCACTTCATATGTATCTCTTTCTTTATGCTTGCAAAATACCCACTTGCCGTTACTCTGTGAGATAATTACTGCATATTTCAATAGTTCGTCATTAACTGTATCATAAAATCTTACTTCCACCATATTTTCTCTCCATGTACATATCTATAATATTTCATTCTCAATAAAATCCGCAATTCCCTCTTCATCATTTGAACCAATTACAATATCCGCTCTCTCTTTTACCTCATCAATCGCATTCCCCATTGCAACACCTGTTCCACATAATTCAAGCATTCCGATATCTGCATAATCATCTCCAAATGCAATAATTGAATCTGTACTAAATCCACATACTTCCGTAATCTTCATAATTGCGTTTTCTTTCGTCACATTCTTTTTTGTAAACTTGTACCAAAATCCATCAGAGAAACGAATACAATCACAATCAGAAAGACTTCGAGCCAGCTTATCTGCCTTATCTTGATTAAATATCTCAACACACATTTTTAATGAACATTCGTTAAAATCTGAAAAATCTGTATAAATACTATCTCCCCAACTCTTATCTAACTTCTTTGGATTTATTTTATAATTCCAATAATGTGCATCTATTGTGTCTATCGTAATTTCGCAATCATTTCCACAAATATTTCTTGCCATATCAATCATCACATTCGTTTCTTCTTCGGAAAATTCTGCCCTATAAATATATTCTGTTTTGTATTTTAATAATGCACCTCCACTCGATATTAAAATATCGGGCATCAATTCATTTAAAAATACCAAAGAGTTTTGCTCACTTCTGGAGGTGGAAACACCTATCAATATATCATTTTCTCTGCATTTTTTTAGAGTTGATAATGTTCTAGTTGATATTGTTTTGTTACTCTGTAATAAAGTTCCATCTAAATCAAACAAAAGAAGTTTGCATTTCTTCATATCATTTTTTCCTTTCCATTCTTCTCAATAATTACATTTGCATTAATTACTCCGCCCACAAATAGAGCCAAACTAGAGCCATTTGATAAAACAAATGCCGGAAGCCCGTATAAATACAGGCTTTCGACATTTTAATCCGTTATTCAAACTCGCAGAATCTAGTTTGATTTTGGTTATTTTAATGTAGTTATCTATACCATTTGGTATTGATAACTCATGCTTTTTCCACACGTTATTTTTCGTTTCACATATTTTTAGTACCAATCCAGTACCATTGCATTTTTTCATTATTGTGTGTAGTTCCGGTGGCTTGCAGGTTCGTTTACCATTCACAGAATAAATTTCTGTCGGTTTGCTTGTCCACCTATGAAAATTATAATCTCCAAACGATATTTCTGCAAGAAAAAATTTTGTGGTACTAATCGTTAGTACCACGATTGTTTTCTATGTACTGAACAAAATCAATTACCTTTGCTGGCTCTCTCTTATCAGCAATCCCTAATCGTTCCATATCTAATTTAAAAAATTCACTCGGATATCCATACGCATCAAATCCCTCTGGCTGGCAGATATCTCTGTTCAGATACTCACTAAGTTCCCATTGATACTTTGCTTCTTTATCCAACTTTTTATCAAAATACTGTGCATCCATTACCATTCTGTTAATGCCACCAACCGATTTCCTACCATGAGTTTTTGTTACAGTTGTATCGCCTGACATTTTAAAATATTGCCCTATCTGATCCTCGGAGTATCCCATTTTCTGCATCACGCCATGAATCACACTGCGGATATACATTTTATAGTAATTCCAGTTTCTTGGTTCAATATCTGTCATTGCTATTGTATAACGATTACTGGCATTCACAATAAACAAGACATTTCTTCCTTTTATTTTCGTCAAATGTGTGTCCCAGCAGAACACAAGTGAAGCACCTTTGCTTTCTTCAATCTTTGTTATTTTTAGTCGATCTTGAACTGCTTTTGTTGCACCAATCTCCATATGTATCACCTGCTCATCTCAAGTATTCTTTTTACTTCATTCTGTAATTCATCACTAAAGTCTGATAAATCATTATATGTAATTACTTTCAGTCTAATAAGACGAACAATATCCCATATTACCTCTGATTTTTTCAGTTCCATGACAACTCCCGGATGACGTTTATCTTCTTTTATCCGTTTTTCAAGTTCCCAGAATTTCTCTGATGCAGGCTTTTTATCATCATTCAGAAAATTTGCATACTCTTTAACAAGACCTTCCATATAATTTTCCTGCCATCCTGATAATCTTTCTCGAAATAATTTCCAATCCTTTTTGCTTATGTCCATGATTTTGAACCTCCTCAGTCTCATGTTAGTCTCAACAAACAGTGTCAAAAATGAGACTGACTTGAGACTGTACTCATACAAGTCAACCACAAATGCCGATTTTATCGCTTTTCTGCCATATTATGTAGTCTCACCAAGTCTCAAATATCATGAGACTTCATTGAGACTAACTCCAGAATACTCTTGGATTACACCGGATTCACACATTTCCAATATTATTTCTTCGACTTATTTGTTTCACTCTTGAGCTAATTTGAGCTTTAGTTCAAGAAGAAAAACCTCTGTTTATCAGCATTTTCTTCTTTCATCTTGGACTAAAATATAATTACTTGAACTAATTTAGCTCAAAAACTATTATTTCTCTTTTCATAGCTTGAATAATATAATGCACTTTCTATCCGTTAATCTCCCAGTGTCCACTGTAACCACTTCCGACATATGATACATTAGACATTTTTTTGATTTTTCGTTTTACTGTTGCAATTCCAATTTTCAATTCCTTTGCCATATCTGCCGTTGATACTTGCGGATTATCCTTTATCATTTTGATGATTTTTTCTTCAGTATCATCTTGGGTATCACCTTGAGTATCATCTTGGGTATCACCTTGAATTTTCTCTTCGTTTGCATGTATTGCATAACTAGAACCATAATTCAAATTATACAAAGTCAATGTAAAATCATCATTATCCGCATCAAAGACAGGCATCTTAGACTCATCAAATTCAACTTGTCCCTCGTAGTCTGCCAATATCTTCTTAAATCCACTACCTCTACGCTCCATATATTTCAAGCGGCTGAATATATCAGCTAATATCGGATTTCTTCGCTTTGATGGGATTTTCAATAAATCTTTTCCCTCTAGAGATATTCCGCTTACCATTCCACCCGGTGAATATATTTCGATTCTATCATCGAACATATCTATATGGACTTCACTGCCTATCTCCATATAGTTTCTATGAATCAATGCATTTACTACACCTTCAAGCACTGCCCGATCCGGATAATCCGGCATTTCAATTCTGCCGTCATCAACCTTACGCCATGCCTTCTTGGAATTATTTCTTACAAAATCCGTTCCTGCCTGTAATAGTGTGACAAGACTGCCTGTATATTCCTTATCATCAAGTGCATCTACTATACCAGATGCCTTTGTAAGTCCATTCCATCTTGTGCAAAATAATCTGGAGTGACGAACCGGAGATTCATCTGCCAGAATTGCTCCTGCATTCGTCAGATTTCCGTTCTCATCAATCAAACCAAAAGATTCATAATCTGTATTTTCAAATGTCTCACCACTGTCTCTTATACACATCTCCGAGC
>ENA-OZMA01000179-OZMA01000179.1-human-gut-metagenome-genome-assembly--contig:-NODE-179-length-6970-cov-4.798554_pt1 | contig 6970 bp, 14 predicted proteins | sample MGYA00244186_ERZ653807 | MGnify/ENA primary metagenome ERZ653807 (study PRJEB26926, sample SAMN06164404) | human gut metagenome | biome: ENVO:00009003; feature: ENVO:2100002; material: ENVO:00002003...
CTCACTTTCTATATATATTATAATATAAAATTGTCAAAATGTCAATAGGCAATTTTAATCAGTTTCTTTGTTCCATTCCTCCCACTTTTCATTAACGGCTTTTCTGTGTGTCTCTTGCTCCAAACCTTTAGCAATAACACTTCGCACAGCTTCATCAATAGAAACATACTGGTCAATGTCTAGATACTTAGAAATGAGAAACTTTGTGCGACCAAAGAACTGCGGTTAGGGCGGATAACTTCTTGCACAAAAATTTCCACCAGCCAACCGCGGTATTCATCAGAGACAACAACCTCGAAAGTGCGGTTTTCGTAGTAGTAAGTTTTCTTTTTCATGGTGTTTACCTCTTTCCTTTTGTTGTACTCATTGTACCACCATTTCGGGAGAAAGTCAAGCTGGCAATTTGCACAAAAATGCAACGAAAAATTTGTGTAATAATACTCTTGCATAAACTCGGCGCGTGGTGGCCCACAACGCGCCGCCCAATTATACTACAAAGCTTTGGAATTGTCAATGGGCAAAATAGACAAAAAAAACTACCCAAAATTGGGTAGTTTTTTATTTTAATCCAAAAGATTGATTTCGCCGGGAATACTAAAAGAATCAGCGTCCAGCATAAAACTGTGGTTCTCGGTAAAAAGCTCAATCATGCCAAAGTCCATGATATAGTTATTCACGGCTCGCCGGACATTATTCCAGAGATCAGTCTTTCGGCTTTCTGAGCGCCGTTCCTTTGCTTCTTTTATCCGGGAAATGAGTTCGTCCAGTTCTTCATCGGTCATGTAACTAAAATCGGTGTTCAAATCCATTTTTATAACTTCCTTTCAGTTTTTGCTAACGGAGGAAAAAATAGTGCATAAAAGTGCAATAATGAGCCAAATAGCCAAAGCTAACTTCCACGAAAACACGATAGTGAAAGTGCCAATGGCCGCAATTCCAATGGCGGGAAGAAGCCAGCAAAGAAGCCAAACAAGGCCAGCCGTGATAAGGAATGAAACCGTGAGAAACAGAAGAACCAAAAGAATAAACACCATTTTATTTTCCCCTTTCATTTGATGGTTTTATTATAGCATAAAGGGCTTAGTTTGTCAAGCCCTTTATGCTATTTTTTTTAGTTCTCAAGCAGTTCCCCCGGAACAGTTCTGCCAGTGGCTCGACAAAATGCGATAACCATACCAACAGCGGGGATAAAAGTGTCTTGTGCGGTAGCTGTTGCCGTTCCAGTCTGACGGGAGTTGTTGCTGACAACTTCGCAAGTAGTGGTTTTGTTCTCAATGCTGAACTTAGCAGAGGTGGCACGCATGGGGAGCGCGTTATCTTCAAGCCACTTCTGGGCGACAACCGCCTTGGTTTCAGTGGGCTGTTCGTACTTGCGGAAAACAACACCATCATCCGTGGTATAGATTTCCAGCGCGTTGCCCTCTCGGATGGCAAGAGTACGACGGATTTCCTTGGGGATGACCACGCGACCGAGGTCATCAATGCGGCGAACGATACCAGTAGCTTTCATAATATAACTTCCTTTCTGACTGTTTAGGTTGTCAACCTTGATTACACTGTTAGTATAGCATACTTAGGGGAGTTTGTCAACCCCTTAAATGAAGTTTTTTGCGATATAAGCGAAAAGAATAATCTCAACGCCAAACATAAGCGCCAGCCCCATGCAGTCTCGCTCGATAGCAGAGACAAATTGGAAAGACAACAGGGCGGTTAGAATAATGACTGCAACCATCATGTGTTTCGCTCCTCTCTTTTGATGATACAAGTATATCACAGCCTACAAAGGAAGTCAAGGGATTTCGGGAAAATTTCTTTCGTCAAATTCACCAAAAATGCGTATAGAAAATTGTGCAAATTGCCTATTGACACGAAAAACTGGCCGCGGCGTTCGCGCACGGCCAGCCGAGAGAAAAAGAGACCTCCCAATGGGAGGTCAATCAATATACTCTTGAAATAGGACTGCTTCAATTTCCTTTGCAGTTTCTGGATGCCGGCAGAGAGCATCGTCGTAATCGCGACCCCAGATGAAAGTGCGCTCGCCGTTCTTTAACAAGACTTCATACTCATACATAACATCAAACCTTCTTTCTTTTGATGGTTTAAGTATACCATAGAAAGCATGGTTTGTCAATCGTCATTTTGAACAACTTTTAGTCCAGCATTTTGGACAAGTTTCATAGCTTCTTCCAATTCAGTATTCAAACCACAATCAATACAAATGTAATTGCGGCCATCGATCTAACGAACCTCGAATGAATACTCTCGGCCTGTAATAAGTCCGAGCTGATCACGAAGTCGGACAGGAATCATAATTCTTCCCATTGCGTCCAATTTTCTAGAGTAAGTAGATTCAGCCATTTTGGTTTTTTATTTCTATAGACCTAGCTTGTGCGAAAATTCGACTCCAGACGGGAGCCGCGGCATTTTGCCGAAAGGAATTAGATTACCACTCACATGGCATCTTCTAACAGAACTGGGCCATTGGGTAGTTCTTGCAAGAATCTTGGTTCATGCAGAACTCCAGAATGACAGCCAGCACTTCTAGCGTCATTAGAAAATTCTCCTTTCTCATTTCTTCTATAATTATTATATCAAAAATTTTACCAAAAGTAAAGAAAGCCGGTTCATCACCGGCTTTCTCTTAGTAGGTATCGTATCCGTACATCTCAGCCTCTGCGTCACTCATGGAACATTTGTAAAAGGGACGCTGAAAGAAGAGATGTGCTGTCTGGTTAGCTTTCCACAGGTTGACTTCTTGAACGAAGAAATACTCGCCGGTTTCTTCATCATAGAACAGGTAGTTCTTCATCTGGTAGGCACCCCTTTTTTATCCCACTTCTTGCCGAAGTCGTGGCAGAACCGCCACTGTCCGGCAACTCCGAACATTTCCTTATTGACTCTCTTAGTCAGGGCAACCGAACGCTTGAGGTGATTTCCGCGGTCACAGCAGAGGATTTCGCCGGTGGTAATGTCGTATGCGCAATGTCTTCTCGGTAACATAATTTCAAATCCTTTCTCCGGGGTCTCCAACTCAAATGAGCTGGAGACCGATAGCCATATCAATCATTCTTGCCCGGTACTCAATCGGACATTCGTCTTTCTCCGGGTAGTCAAGATTCCAGCCATTACAGAATGGAAGAAATCTCGTCCAGTCATTATGTGAAACGGAAAGCTGAATAACTGCGAGAGTCGTTTTTGCCCAAGTCCCGCAAACAGTCTCCTTGCCAGTGAGGGTGTCAGTAAATCCAATGCGATTAGCCATGTTGGAGCACTTCCTTTCTTTTGATGATACTATTGTACCATAGGTACAAGAGATTGTCAACTGTCAAATTGCACAAAGATTTCGGGATTGATTGTGCAACTTGCCTATACCAAAATTTCGCTTCCAAATTTGTGCAACTTGCACAAATGCAAAACTCGGCGCGCCGCGGTCGCCAGCGCGCCGCCGACTTAAGGCGAAAATGTCTTTATGAAAAATGCACAAAAATATAGGGTGGATTTCTCCACCCTATATTTACCAGACCTCTTTCCAGAGTTTAGCAATCTCGTCGTCATAGATTGAATTAGTTCCCATGGTATCGAAGAATACACACAAGTAGTCATCTGTTGAGAAGTTCTCGCCATATCCGACTTCGACTGTCCATTCCTCGCCATCCTCAAGCGTAACAAGAGTAAGCGTGTTGCCGTCAATGTTGGTTATGACTGCGGTTGCCAGCCTTGTCTGATCGGTAAGCGGGCTTCCGCAAGTCCCCTCTATTGCGGTAGGCTCTTCTGTCTTTTCCTCTTGTTGCGTCATAAGGACAAAGACATTATACGGACTGTGGTGCGGATTAGGTTCGCAGTTATCCGCCACTATATCGAGCCATGAGAGGAAAAACCACAACAGGACTGCCAGACATACGCCGTACAGCGTCACCTTTGCCACTTTACGCATTGTCCCGCACCTCTTTCCACAGTTTTTCAAGCTCCGGCGTCATGCACTCGTCGCACATACAACCGTTATCACAAGGCCGATTGCCGACCTCATCTTCGTGGCAACCGCAGAAGCGGCTCAGAAATTCATTATAAGTCATAGTAATACTCCCTTCTTTTGTTTGCGGGTTGGGCGCTCCACGCTCCCGCAGAGCGCCCGTTATGTCTTAGTCTGCCATGTGCATGATTTCGCCAGTGTCGTTATCAATGACAGCCACACCATAGAAGCCGTCCTCTTTACGCCAATAGCCAGCAACCATGTCTGCCTGTTCGCTGATGTACTCAAGCCCGTCTGCCTGCTCAAGCTGGCAAGCGTCCTTGTCATCGAACACTATGGCAAGCAAGTAGCGATAGGCATGGGCCAGTTCTGGCCATTCCGCCGGGTCTGCGGGTCTGGTATGCAGAGGACTATTGATACTCTGCTTATTCAGCCATGCCCAGTTAGGCATGAGAGCGGCACTCATAGCGTTAAAAGCATCACGGTCAAGGATGACACCATCCTCTACTGCCTTGGCACGCACATTCATTTTCAGGCGCAGCATATCTGCGAACTTGGCATTATCGAACTGCGGGTTAGTGAAATACTTGATGAACTCCATAATAATACCTCTTTCTTTTGTTCTAAGGTTAGAGCCGCCCGCTCTCACGAGCGGCTCTATGGTGGTTGTTGTTACTTTACGGTCAGTCTTGCGGTGGTGCTGGTTACCACATACTTGTCATAGGTAACCTTGTCCTCTGCCTTTAGCGCAGAGCTATTAAAGCGGTTGCTGGTGACTTCCTGATAGGTGGCGATACAGCCGCCAGCCTCTATCTTGTGTTCGCCAGTCGCTACCATTTCCGCCTTTACGGTGTCTTTGAGTTCGTCCAACTCACGCTTGAGGGCGTCCATGTCGTTCTGCACTTTGCGGATACGCTGGAGAGTACGAGCCATTTCTACTTTTGTCATTTTGATACACTCACTTTCTTTTGATTGACTGTTTTTGTGTTCCCTCTTGGATTGTCTTTAGTTTACCACACCTTGTCTTGCTTGTCAAGACTTTTTTTTATTTTTTTTTCGGTGTGCTTGGCAAGCTGTTTTCCCTTGCCTGTGATTGCATGATAACATAGCCTTGCTTGCTTGTCAACAACTTTTTTGCAAGTTTTTGCGTTTCGTCAATTTGCACAAGTGAGTGCCGATCCGGTTGTGCATTTTGACCAATTCCTCTTTACGCGCGCGCGATACATAATAATAGCGACAGACGCTTTAGCTAACTAAAGTAGGGGTGGCTGTTCAACTGTAGTGCTTTAGCGTGATGAAGTGCGACAGTACGGGGGCGTGTATTTCGGGAAAAAGCGTGAAAATTTTCACAAACTCGTTCTCCCACGCCATTAAAATCTCGAAAACCATTTTCATTTTCGAATTACGAAAGCACCCTATTAAAAACCAGGTAGTTATATTCAAATAACCCAGGAACGGCGAATCTTCCTTTTACCTCCATAAATAATTCCGCCACAGTTTCTGGATTCCACTATAATTATTTTGGTATTGCGGGATCCGAGCTTCAATGCTCTCGCAGGCATAAATAGTGGCGTATGTTACTCGCCCTATCTCAATATATTTTTCTCCAATGGCGAAGCTATGGACAAATAACCATTTTCCGTTTCTACAATCTAAAACAATAGTACGATTATACTCGTCAAATCTGTAACTAGTATTTTGATAAATAATTCTAGGCCATCCAGTCAACATCAAAAGAGAAAGAACTAAGATGTTAATACAAATGAAAATCTTTCCCAATTTCATCAATCTTCTCTGCCTCCATAGGTCTAAATCCTACACACGTCAAAGTCCCTTGCGGAGACTCTGGAGTTAGCTCAGTTCTGCAAGCATCAACAATAGGAAAGTAATCAACACCTTCAATCATGCCTAACTCTTTAGCCTTTTCAATGGCTTTTTCTAACTTCCCTCTATTGCGGGCGCCACATACTATCTTGGTTACTCCGTCGTTAATCCAATTGTCGTAAATATCCTCGTCCAGTCTATAATTCACCTGATAGAATCCTTGCGCTTTCCCAGGCCAAGAGTCTCTAATCATCTCGATGAGGAAGGCAGATGATGCATGAGATACTTGTGCTGCCAGCTTACCAGGTGACATATTCAAATCACGTCTTGCGATAATCAATTGCTTGAAATGCTTTTCCACTTTTATTGCGGCCTCCTTAAAATGAAATGGTGTTGGGCAGAACTGGATATTGGTTCTGCCCTATTTTTCAAATATAGTGTGTAAACTTTTATTCTTGGCACTTTCCAAACTTCTTGCAATATAGATTACATTGCCCATCTGCTCCCATGCAGGGAATAAAATCTTGCACATAATTTGGCTTATACTTTTGAGCGATTTCAAATCCATAGATTTCAAAGAGCCTTTTGGCTACATATTGAGATTGTTTATCTCGATAAATAGCCATTTTTTCTTTATACTCTTGACGAGAAATTTTATTATGCAACCAATCACCAAGAGGATATCTCATAATTTTCGCTCGTTCAAATTCTGTTTCTAGGTCTAAAATAGTTGCTCCTATATTACCAATTACAATAACTTGAGATCTAAACAATTTTTCATCAACCCCAATCTTGTCAATAGACCAACACCACCTGGAACTGGAGTAGACCAAGCTTCTCCAACGATGTTATTTTCATCTTCTACGAAATCTCCAACGATCTTGCCATTAAGTCGACTAATTCCGACATCAACAACAATAGCAGATTCGCATTGTTCTCTATAAATAGACTGCGGTTGTCCGGTAGCACAGATTACTAGGTCTGCGTTGTGAAGAAGATACTCTTTATCTCCGTAGCTTGTTTTACTATGGCAAATCGAGACTGTCATATCTCTATTCAGTAGAGCTTTCGCCATAGGTTTACCGACGATATCGCTTCTGCCAAGAACAACAGCAGTTTTACCTCTGTCTCTTATACACATCTCCGAGCCCACGAGACCGAGGCTGATCTCGTATG
>ENA-OZMA01000193-OZMA01000193.1-human-gut-metagenome-genome-assembly--contig:-NODE-193-length-6786-cov-7.184222_pt1 | contig 6786 bp, 6 predicted proteins | sample MGYA00244186_ERZ653807 | MGnify/ENA primary metagenome ERZ653807 (study PRJEB26926, sample SAMN06164404) | human gut metagenome | biome: ENVO:00009003; feature: ENVO:2100002; material: ENVO:00002003...
AGATGTGTATAAGAGACAGAGCTTATACGACGTGGGCTATATGAGTTTTTCTAATCATCGAGGACAAAGGTACGAAATAAAAATGGAAATGCAAGAAAGGCATTCCAACCATTTCTTCCATTTCCATTTTTTCAGAAAAGCATTCTATTTTTTATACTTTATGAAACGTCAGTACCACTCCATCATTTCCTGTCAGTTTCATAACATTGTCACCATCAAATTCGACTTCAAGAGAACCATTGAAATCATTAACATTCAACTCTCTTTTAAATTCTTCCACCATTTGTTTCTTGGCTTCAGGATCGTTCAAAAACAATTGGATCAAGGCGTCAATACTTTTATTACCCGTGCTTATATTATCTATAGAACACTTCACCTTATCAGGATCAAGCTCCAAATCCATAAATTCCATTGATACATCCCATTTTCCATTTATCTTAGCGCTAACACCTACCTTGATGTTCATCCCTTCTTCCTCTACTGCTCCACTTCCTTTTATGTTCAAAGTAGCAGTTCCGTTTTCACGCAAATCAAGATAAAATTTTCCAGTGAAACCTTCATCGGTAACACTATCGCTTACCCAATTACCAACACACTGCTGTCTGTCCAAGCAAGATGTTATTGCCAACATACTGCCAGATCCATGGCCAGTTCTCCGGTCTGTGCCCCGTTGTCTGCGGTGGCAATACCGTCGGCCGTGTTGAACGTACCGGTGAGTAACAATCCGTCCAGCGTGTAACGTTCAGGCTTGACCACGCTGAAATTCACGCCGTCGCCCGCCTCGAAGGTAAGGGTTATCTGGCTCATGCGGTGGTGGAAGGAGTTGTCTTCACCGCCTTTGGCGGTTTTGTCGGTGAAGCTTACTACCGGGTTGTTTTTGTCTCCCGTGGCTCCTGAAGCAAAGAGGAAGTCGATGGCAGGCTGGTTTTGCTGCGCCGTGGCATCGGTCGTGGCTGTGAGGATGCCTCCCGCCGCGTTGTACGGATAGTAGGCGCGGAAAGTATGGGTCTTTGCATCTTCGATATAGATAACCTTTCCTTCTGCCTCAAATTTCCCGTTTTTCAGGATGAAAGGCACGTTGCCGTACTGGGAATCGTTGCCGATGTCGGTGATGCCGATACGGTCGCCGCCAGTCCAGGTGGTTCCGCTGGCGCGGGTGGCGGGGGCGATGTTGGCGGTAAACTGGGCGGCCACGGGGTCACCGTTCAGGTTCTCGTTGTCGTTGTTGCAGGCTGCCAGTGCGAGGGCGAGCATCGCAAGTGCAAAAAATCTTGTCTTCATTATATTCTGTTATTATATTAGTTAAATTCCATTTCAATAATTGCTGCACCTCAGCAAAATCAATGCAAGCTTTGCTTCTGTGTTCGGTTTGCTAATTATTTACAAATCGGCATTTACATCATCACCTTTCACTTCTTCCCAGCCGTTGATTTCGGCTTCGTCCACTTCCATGCCTTCGGGTGTCTCAACCAGCGTTCCGCCGAGGGTCAGCGATTTGCCCTTTCTTGTGTTGAACTCCTTGAGAGCTTCTGTGAGGTCGCTTTTCAGCGTGGTGGGGGTCGGGTTGCCGTCAGCATAGCGGATTTCACCCATCAGCAGTTGTTCCGTGCCGGTCACACCCAGCAGCCGCACCGTGGCTTTCCACTTGCCGGCATCGTCACCTTCGGTTATCTTGGTGAAGGGCAGCACGATGTTTGAAGCGGCTCCGTAGGTATCGGTAGCGAAATCGAGTGTTCTGGCTGCACCCGTCAGATGGGCAACAATCTCCGTGATGCGTCCGGCGGCATCACCCGTCGGTTTGACGACAAGCGTCAGTTCGCGTACCTGCTGCTTCATTGCGGCGGTCAGCGGATAGTCCTTGTCTTTCTCGATGCTCACCTGTTTCGTATAGGTGAAGAACCATCCAGGGGCATTGTTCACAAAGGCATCCGTGCCTGCCCGGTTTCCCGTGGCTGCGGCAATGGTGGCGGTGGTACCATTTACCGTGATTCCTTCAGCTGGGTTCCACACCGCAAGGGCGTAGCTGCCTGGAGCAAACAGATGGTCGGGGGCATGGGTGGCGGAAGTCTCCGTACCCGTATAGTCGCCCATGGTGACCGTCCACGTGGCAGGTATGTTGATACCCTCACCGCAGGCCGACCAGTCGGCTGTCACCGCAATTTTCCCATAGTCGGGATGCGGCGTGTCATAAAGCGTGTCCTTCACGCAGGAAGAGAGCAGCACGGCGGCTGCCATTCCTACCATATTTATATATTGTCTTGCTTTCATACTCTATTCCTCCGTATTAGAATAACTTCCATACCAATGTCACACCGGCGTTGATGGGGCCACACCAATTTTTTGTCTCGTTGCCACAGCGCACGCGCACACCATCGATGACTTCATATTTTTCGAAATCGGCATTCAGGTAGCCCAAGCCGAGGTTGAAATCAAGAGTCAGTGCCTTGTTCAGCCGTAGCTGATAGCCAGTGGTGATGCCGCCACCCATCAGGTCGCCTTGCTTGCCTGTTTCGGAGATCTTGTAGTTGAACTGTCCGGCCTTGAACATCGCCCCCAGATACCAGGCTTTCTTCTCACCCATGTAATAACGTATTTCCGGAGCCACTTCCCAGAGTGCATAGCGGCGGTCCTTGTCGCTCCACGTCCAAGAAGTCCATGAGCCGTTTACGGCAATGCCCCACGATGGGCAGATGCGCCATTCAAGTCCTAAATCTGGTGTCAAGGTAGCCCAGCGCAGCAGGTTGGCACGCAGGGAGAGATGATAATCAGTTGTGATTTTAGTTTCCGACGGCGTGTCGGCAAGTGTATTTTGTTGAGCGGCTTTCTCGGCTTCTGCCTTTTCAGCGGCAAGTCGGGCTTCTTCCGCCTTGCGCTGCTCTTCGGCACGCCGTTCCTGTTCGGCACGCGTCTCGGTTTCTAAGCGTTCGGCTTCTGCCCTGCGTCGCGCTTCCGCTTCCGCATCCATCGCGGCTGTTTCCTTTGCGGGTACCGTTAGGCGCACGATTACAAAATCACCCCCTGTCGCATGATTGTGGGTAATGAAGTTTTCTTCCTTGATTTTCGCGCGTGTAATCAGTTCTGATTTTACTCGATTGGCACGGATCTTCGCCGTTGCAAGGTTCTCGGCTTCACCGCCCAGCGAATTGCAGTAGCCGTCAACCAGTAGCGGCAACTTGCCGTCAAAAATTGTTGCTTTACTGTTTTCGATACATTCCAACAGGCGGGCAAGTTCAGTGTCATTGCCATTCCAAGGAACGTAGAACATGTCCTTCTGCGGAACGAAGCGGAAGGTGTAGGTCGTGTCTGTTTTCTGCTGCGCAATGACAGGAAAAGTTACCGTCATCAGCCACAGAAACAAGGTAAGAAAAGTGATTTTTCTGCTCATATAAACTTGCATTTATTATCTTTGTCCTCTCCAAAGATAATAAATGTCATTCTATGCCCAAAAGATTAGAAAAACTTTTGCTATAAAATTTTATAAATAATGTCGTTTGAGCATCTTTTTGTCGAATTAGCACTTTTTGAATTGTCGAATTAGCACTTTTTTGTCGTTTGAGCACTTTTTGGAAATGGGTTTCTGTGACCTTTTCCGATGTTTTTTTACTACACAAATTATTCCCGATTTGATTTTTTCCATTTGGCAGGCGTACATCCTTCTTTCTCGGAAAATAATTTGATAAAGTTACTTTGGGAAAGAAAACCAGAAGACTCAGCCAGCTTCTGTATATTGATTTCTGGATGCTCCTTCAGTATGTTTTTCGCATACTCCAACCGGAGACTGGTTATCCATTCGCGGAATGTCATTTTATACGTAGTCTTGATATAAGCGGAAAGATAGGTACGGTTCGTATAAAGTATTTCGGACAGTTCTTTTATGGTAAGTCCCTGCTGGACATAGCCGTCTGTCTTTATCCAGTTGTCAACCCTCTCTATAAATTCTGTATAGGACCTAGGAACTTCTTTCTCAGAAACTATTTCATGTTCAGTTTCCGAATTTGTCAGAAGTTCTTCTTCAGATTGTATATCCTGCTCAAACGCATTTTCTACCTGTTCATAGAACAGCAGGTAGTTCTGATAGCTGTAGAAAAGATAGCTGTAGAACGGTATTGACGACAAAATCCAGATAAAAACATATTCGTCTGGCAGAAATGTCAGCAATCCGCATCCGACACCGAAGATAAGTGCCCAATAAGTGAATATGGAAAGCCATTCGATATATGCGCCTATATCATCCGCCTGAGTTTCATTGAAAATCCGAATGGCTCTACGATATGCAATTATGACTCTGCGAGCTAAAACGACTCCAAAAACGACTAACCAGGCAGCTAAAGCAAATAAAGAGAATTTTTGCATGATTCCGCTTGGCAACAGGAACAACACAACTCCGGAAAGAGTTGAAAATATAATCCATAAAATGATATGTGTCCACACACGCCGTTTGGTAATGTAAAAACGATCAAGCAACATTATCAATGCCGAACTGAACAGAGAATAGCACAGAAAGTATGTGGACATGTTCATCAATATGGCAGAATCCGCATTTTTGAATCGGATACCAAAGAAGAAATGTACCGAATAGTTTGCAGAAAGCAGCAACATAGCTATACCCATAATCTGTCGGGAGCGGAGATAATTCTTGAAAATTTTCTTTTCAGGAGTCTTTGCAAACAAAAAATAAAAGCCGAAGAATAACATTAACGGCAGTGCGGTACAAAGTGAAAAACTGTATATAGATGGTTCCATTGTTATGCTTATTTAGTTTTGATACAAATTTTGATAAATTTCCGAATTATAAGCCAGTTGGGATAAAAAAACAGAAATGAATATCACTGAGTGCTCGCTGCTTGAGTTAAAATGTCAAGACCGACTCACCTAAGATCTTGCATCAAATTGCTCTAAGTCACACGTTTCTTATTGAAATCAAATAATGAGAATGAAGTATTTATTTTTTTCATTACAATTCTTTATAAGGATTATGTTCAGGAACCCTAATGAGTTCTTTTATATCAACTTCCAGACATTGAGCTATCTGTATTAATGCTTCTAAAGGTGGTTGACAAGCATTGGTACACCATTTGGAAATGGTTGCTTGGTCTCTGCCAAGTTTCTCTGCAAGCCATTTGTTCGTTTTCCCCTTTTCTGCAAGCATAACTTTTATACGATTAAGATTTTTCTCAGCCATTGCGTATATTATTATTGTTTTCGGTTGCAAAGATACTCATTCTTCTCCAAATATCGTTTGTTAAATCCGAAAATCATTATAAAAAGCGGAAAATAATTTGTCTAATTAGAAATTCCGTTGGTTTTTGCATGATTTACAGTGACTCTTTCCCTCTATATCATATCACTATATTCTGTTAAAAGGAAAACAGAATATGCCCTACTTATAACTTTCTTCTTTTGGAGTTGAGTTATGAATACCAAAATCGGAAAATTATCGTTGTTTTCTGTGTTAATTTTTGTTTTCTCATGCTTTCATTTTGGGGTTTCTTGATTTTGTTGTTTCCATTTTGTTTCTTTCTCCATTTCGCTTACACGATATATATTGAATATCAGCACATTACAAACAATCAGTAAGATTTCAAGAAGAAGATTATGGCAATAAAACTATATCCTTTAGGCATACAGACATTCTCGGAAATCCGCACGAATGACAATCTTTATATAGACAAGACTGCCTATGTTTATCGTATGGCGAATTCTGACGGCAAATTCTTATTCCTTAGTCGTCCACGCAGATTCGGCAAGTCGCTTCTTGTCTCCACATTGCAGAGCTATTTTGAGGGACGCAAGGAACTCTTCAAGGGGTTGGCTATAGATGGGTTGGAAAAGGAGTGGACGGAATATCCTGTGCTTTGTTTTGATCTTTCGGGCGGCAAGCATCAGGAAGAAGACCAGCTGAACAGGTATCTTGACTATATTCTTAAAGAAAACGAACGTAGGTTCGGCATTGAGTGTGACGCTGTGGATGCCAATGTGCGCCTTGCAAACCTCATTTCTTCCGTCTATAATAAGACGGGCAAGCAGGTGGTTGTGCTTATTGATGAGTATGACGCTCCGTTGCTGGATGTGGCTCATCAAGATGAGCGGCTTGAAAGCTTACGATATCTTATGCGCAACTTCTACAGTCCGTTGAAGCAGTGTGAGCCGATGTTGCGATTCGTGTTCCTAACGGGTATCACTAAATTCTCGCAACTCAGCATCTTCAGCGAGCTGAACAACATCAACAATATAAGCATGGATGAGGAATATGCCGGGATTTGTGGAATTACAGAAGAAGAGTTGCTCAGCGAGATGTCGGCAGACATTGATATGCTTGCAGACAAATTGGAGTTGACTCGTGAGAAAACAATCGAAACGCTGAAATACAACTACGACGGTTATCATTTCACATGGCCGTCGCCTGACATATTCAATCCTTACAGTCTGCTGAATTGTTTCTCAAAAGAGAAAATCGGGGCTTATTGGTTTGGGTCGGGCACACCGACGTTCCTGATAGAAATGATGCGCAAGTTTAAGGTTCTCCCCTCAAGCATCGGCAATATCCACGCCAAGCAGTCGTCGTTCGATGCCCCCACGGAGAATATGACGTCCATTATACCATTGCTATACCAGAGCGGATACATCACGATAAAGGACTATGACAAGGAGCTGAAACTCTACAAACTCGATATACCAAATAAGGAAATAAGCATCGGACTGTATGAGAGTCTGTTGCCGAATTATGTTACAACGGAGATAGATGAAGGCAAGGTTGCAATAGCTCGAATGTCGGCTTTCATAAAC
>ENA-OZMA01000224-OZMA01000224.1-human-gut-metagenome-genome-assembly--contig:-NODE-224-length-6396-cov-8.468380_pt1 | contig 6396 bp, 8 predicted proteins | sample MGYA00244186_ERZ653807 | MGnify/ENA primary metagenome ERZ653807 (study PRJEB26926, sample SAMN06164404) | human gut metagenome | biome: ENVO:00009003; feature: ENVO:2100002; material: ENVO:00002003...
CCCCCTTGCGCCGCTAAAGCGGCTATCCCCTGTGGACTTGCCGTCCGCAAACGGTTTTGACAAACCGTTCGCCGCCAGCAAGTTTGAAAATCAAGAATCTTAATTTGATAAAGGAGTGTGATTCTATGAAAAAGAAATTACCCATAATCCTCTTGGGTGTTATTTTGGCTTGTGTGTTGGTTTTCGGTTTCCTTTATGCAAACAATGACATTGGTAAAACCGCAAACAGTTTAGAAGCAGACATTCGCCAATCTCAAAAAATTTTGGATGATTGGATTGTTGATGGAAGCATTTCCGACACAATGGCTGCATTTATTTCTTACCCACAGGACAAGACAGACCACACTTTTTCTGTCTATGTAAATCGCCCTGGCTTGTCTTTTGGATATTTCTTCCGTGGTGGTGGAGATATAGTTGAGGTTGATGATTACATTGCAGAGTTTGTTGTTGAGGGAAATAACGAAAGGGCATTTATCTCAATGAATACCCAAAATATTGTTCGACTTGAAGTAGATGATGGCAACGGCATTCAGGTGATTGATATTGATAGTGGCAAGCCTTTCGCCATTGTCCTGCCCCTCAATGTAGGAAACATCTGTTTCTATGATACGAATGGAAATGTTGTGGAATATCTTCGCCAACAACTTTGACCAACTTCAATTTACCGAACTGAACACAACAACTGAATACCGAAAAACTGACCGTTGACTGGTCGCAATCTGCGAAAAGTTGACGGTCTTTTTTTATCCCCATTTTCAAAAAAGGAGGTCACGAAAAATGGCAAAACCGAAAAACCTTGAACAGCTCCGAGCCGAAAAGGAACAGGTCGAGACACAGCTTGCACAGGAACAGCACAAGCTGGAGCGTCTGGAGAACAGAAAGAAGTATCTGGAGAAAGGCGAACGCACCAAGCGCACCCACCGCCTTTGCAATCTGGGCGGCACGATTGAGAGCCTTGCCCCGGAGGTCAAAGATCTCACACGCACCGAAATGACAGAGCTGATGGAACACATCTTTTCCCTGTCCGAAGTCCAGCGAGCCGTCCGTCACATGGCGATTACCCACATCAGCCAAGCAAACAGAGAAAAGGAGTTGAAAGCCGATGGCACTATTTCATCTGAGCGTCACGCAGACTAAGCGAAGCGCAGGACAGTCCGCTATTGCTTCTGCCGCCTACCGTGCCGGGGAGCGATTGTATAGCGAGTATTACGGCGAATACAGCGACTACACCCGCAAGGGCGGCGTGATCTGCTCTGACATTCTCCTGCCGTCCCATGCACCGCCCGAATACGCAGACCGCCAGACCCTATGGAACGCCGTGGAAAAAGCCGAGCGTGGAAAGAACGCCCAGCTTGCATACAGCTTTGACATTGCCTTGCAGAATGAATTTTCCCTTGAGGAAAACATCGCTCTTGCAAGGCAATTTTTGTTGGAGAACTTTGTGAGCCGTGGCATGGTGGTTGACTTCGCCGTACACCAGCCAGACCGGGAGGACGGCGGCATACCAAACCCGCATTTTCATGTGCTTTGCCCTATCCGCCCCATCGAGCAGAACGGCAAATGGGGACTAAAGCAACGCCGGGTGTATGAGCTGGACGAGGACGGCAACCGTATCCGAGACGCAGACGGAAAGTTTGTGTTCAACGCCGTTCCCACTACCGACTGGGGCAGTCCCGAAACGCTGGAATACTGGCGGCAGACATGGGCGGAGCTATGCAATGCCAAGTTTGCGGAAAAAGGTATTGATGTTCGTATCGACCACCGAAGCTATGAGCGTCAGGGCGTGGAGCTTCTTCCCACCGTCCATGAGGGCGCAACCGTCCGGGCAATGGAGAAGAAAGGTATACGCACCGAGAAAGGCGAGTTCAATCGCTGGATCAGAGCGACCAATGCCGTTATCCGGGACATTAAGAAGAAAATCGCTCTCCTGTTTGATTGGATTGCCGAAGCAAAAGCGGAGATTGCCAAGCCGCAGGCACCCGACCTTGTTTCTCTGCTGAACGCCTATTACACCCAGCGCAGAGCCGGGGCATATTCGCAGAAAGGCAAGGTCAGCAACCTAAAGGAGATGAACGAGACTTTCAATTATCTCCGGGCAAACGGCATTTACTCCCTTGAAGATTTGGAAAGCCGTGTCAGCGAACACAGTGCTGCCACAGAGAGCTTGAAGAAAACGCTGGACGAACAGACCGCCCGAATGAAAGCAATTAAGCAGCTCTATGACAGCTCCGCTGCTTTCCAGAGCTTGAAGCCTGTCTATGACGGCTTGCAGAAAATCAAGTTTGAGAAGCCCAGAGCCAAGTACAAGGCAGAGCATGAAGCGGAACTGAAACAGTTCTACGCCGCCAGACGCAAGCTGACCGGGGAGTTCCCGGACGGCAAGGTGGATATGAAAAAGCTGACCGAAGAGTATGACGAGCTGGAACAGGCGCACAACACCACCTATGGCGAGTTTAAGACCGTCAGAGACGATTTACATCGCCTTTGGAAGGTTAAGTCATGCGTAGGTACTGCCGCCCGATTTAACGAGCGCACAGAGGAACAAAAGCTCCAAAATCGACCCCAAACACGACAGAAAAAGGAGGAACTATCCCGATGAATTACACCCAAGCACAGATTGACCGGGCAAACGCCGTCAGTCTGGAAGATTTTCTCCGCACACAGGGAGAGACACTTATCAAAAGCGGACGGGAATACCGCTGGAAAGAACATGACAGCCTGACCGTCCGGGGAAACAAGTGGTTTCGCCACAGCCAGAGCAAGGGCGGCTATCCCATTGATTTTGTCATGGAGTTTTACGGCAAGTCCTTTCCCGAAGCTGTCCAGATGTTGACAGGCGAAAACGGCGAGGGACAGACCGAAGCCACCACAGCACCGCCCACAGCGTTCCACTTGCCCTTGCACAACAGAACAGCCGACAGAGCAATTCAATATCTTTGCGAAAGCCGAGGTCTCAACAAAACGCTTGTTGAGGCTTTTCTTCTTTCCGGGGATATTTACGAGGACGCAAAGCGGCACAATGTTGTGTTTGTCGGCAGAGACCGAAGCGGTACGCCGAGATACGCCCATGTGCGAGGAACGGCAGACCCATTCAGACAGGACATTGCCGGGTCTGACAAATCCTATCCGTTCCACTATGAGGGAAACGGCAACCAGCTCTTTGTCTTTGAAGCACCGATTGACCTTTTGTCCTTTATCTGCCTTTATCCGCAGGACTGGCAGACAAGGAGCTACCTTGCCCTGGGCGGCGTTTCAGGCAAAGCCCTTGACCGTTTCCTTTCTGAACGCAAGGACACCCGAAAAGTGTTCCTCTGCCTTGACAGCGACACCGCAGGAAGTGAAGCCTGCACCCGGCTGGCACAGGACATTCCCGGCGAGATCGCCGTCATTCGCCTTGTCCCGGCAAGGAAAGACTGGAACGATGTTCTCCGTCAGCAAGGGGACATTCCCAGCCGCAAATTCATAGCCGAGACAATCACGCTGCGAGAGCTGCCCACCGCCCAGCCTGTCCCCATGCTCCGTATGGCAGATGTGGAGCTGACGAGCGTGGATTGGCTATGGTTTCCGTATATCCCCTTTGGAAAGCTGACGATCATACAGGGCAACCCCGGCGAGGGCAAGACCTACTTTGCCATGCGTCTTGCGGCGGCTTGCACCAACCGAAAGCCCTTGCCCGGTATGGAGACCCTTGAGCCGTTCAACATCATCTATCAGACCGCCGAGGATGGTCTGGGCGATACCGTTAAGCCCCGGCTGATGGAAGCGGACGCAGACCTTGAAAGAGTGCTTGTCATTGACGATAGAGACACGCCGCTGACCCTTGCCGATGAGCGCATAGCAAGGGCAATCCGTGAGAACAACGCAAGGCTGGTTATCATTGATCCGGTGCAGGCGTTTCTGGGCGCAGATGTGGACATGAACCGGGCAAATGAAGTCCGTCCCATCTTCCGCAGTCTGGGAGACATTGCACAGGCTACCGGGTGCGCTATCGTGCTGATCGGACACCTCAACAAAGCCGCAGGAACGCAAAGCACCTACCGGGGATTGGGGTCTATCGACATTACGGCGGCAGTCCGCAGTCTGCTCTTTATCGGCAAGCTGAAGGACAGCCCCACAACGAGGGTGCTTATCCATGAGAAAAGCTCCCTTGCGCCGCCCGGACAGTCCCTTGCCTTTTCTCTGGGAGACGAGAAAGGCTTTGAGTGGATAGGGGCTTATGACATTACCGCTGACGAGCTTCTTGCCGGGACGGACACCGCCAAGACCGAGAGCAAGACCGCACAGGCGCAAATGCTCATTCTGGAACTGCTTGCAGACGGAAAGCGTATGCCGAGCGCAGAGCTGGAAAAGGCAGTCAATGAGCGTGGGATTTCCTCACGCACCATGAGAACGGCAAAGAGCCGTATCGGGGACAGACTTGTGACCGAGAAAGACGGCACAGCATGGGTCTGCTATCTCCGAGACTGACAACAGGAACACGGCAAGCGTGGCAAAGACGGCAAGGTTTTTATAGATACCTTAATGTTGCCGCCTTGCCTTGTTCCCTCATACCGACACCGCCCGATGATGAACAGTCACCGGGCATTTTTCATTTACAGGAGGATTTTGAATGAACAATACCGCAACCAACACCACCACTTGCCCGACTGTCAGAAAGCAGATTGGCAAGACCACCTATATCGTCCGTGTCCATTTCAGCGAGACCGCCAAGGAGACGATGGAGGACAAAATCAAGCGTATGCTCCGTGAAGAAGTCCGCAAAATGTGACTTCTTTTTGAATTTGATGAAAAAGTCCTTGACTTTTCGTCTCTGGCAAAACTGCAAAGTCGATCCTGATTTCCTGCGGTGCCAGATTGGCTCCATTTGACATTCAGGAATTGCGGGAAATTACTGCCTACGATGAGCTGCAGCTGGATACTCTTGGAGATCGGAAAACGGCGTTGTTCTTAATCATGAGTGATACGGACAGCACCTTCAATTTTTTGATTTCGATGGTGTACACACAGTTGTTTAACCTGCTTTGCGAAAAAGCGGATGATGTGTATGGAGGTCGGCTTCCGGTTCATGTGCGCTGTCTGATTGATGAGGCAGCCAATATTGGGCAGATCCCTAACTTGGAGAAGCTGGTAGCAACCATCCGAAGCCGTGAAATCTCCGCCTGCCTGGTGCTGCAGGCAAAAAGTCAGCTGAAAGCCATTTACAAGGACAATGCGGATACGATTGTCGGCAATATGGATTCGCAGATTTTCCTGGGTGGCTCTGAGCCGACAACACTGAAAGAACTAAATGCCGCCCTGGGTAAGGAAACGATTGATATGTTCAACACCTCCGATACCAGGGGCAACAGCCCGTCATACGGCACAAATTATCAAAAGACCGGTCATGATCTCGCTTCCATCGATGAGCTTGCCGTATTGGACGGCGGCAAGTGCATCCTTCAGCTGCGCGGCGTCCGGCCATTTTTGTCCGATAAATATGATCTGACCCAGCACCCGAACTACAAATACACGTCCGATTTTGATAAGCGCAACACCTTCGACATTGAGAAATTCCTGAACAGGAAAATGAAGTTGAAAAAGAACGATGTCTTTACAGTCGTGGATGCTGACGCTTTGTAACGCAAGTCTGTCTGGAATGGCAGGCTTTTTATTTATGCCATGAATTTCTGATTGCGCAAAGAACAGACTGACTGCGGTAAGCAGAGTAATTTATCCGGTTCTAATGTGTGGTTCACATTCAGGCATTCTCTCCGCCTGCAAAAACAGAATGCAGAAATCACAATATCAATTTAAGAAAGGAAAGACCGAAGCCGGGAGCCGTTGGAAGGAAGAATGCCAGCGGCTTTTGCTTTCTGTCTTTGCTGTGCGGATTCTTATTACAGACAATCTCCCGATATGCTTCGGTCACAGGTATTTTGTATGGATTTCTTTAATGAAGCGATTACCGTTCTCCAGACCCTCGTTGTTGCTCTCGGCGCTGGCCTTGGTATTTGGGGCGCGATTAACCTTCTGGAGGGTTACGGCAACGACAATCCCGGTGCCAAATCTCAGGGGTAATGAATGCCCTCCACGGACAAGTAATTGCCGTGAAGCGTGTGGTGAAAGTCCACACGATGACAGACTGAATTGCTGGGAACCCCTAAAGCCATGTGTGCCACAACATAGAGATGAAACAGGCTCCAATGTGATGGCTGCGAAAGCAGAAAGAAACACATGGATCGCGCAAGGTGCGAACCTAAACGCCGGTAAGAATGGGCAATCAGCAGCGAAACCTCGAACAGAGGGACGTTCAACGACTATCCTTTGCAGGAGTAGGGTCAAGCGGCCCGAAGAGGTCTGCCCCGCAACTGTCTCTTATACACATCTCCGAGCCCACGAGACCGAGGCTGATCTCGT